>Ga0115853_100598_pt1 | contig 10583 bp, 4 predicted proteins | sample InSIn5gowninarea_FD_83867 | JGI IMG/M metagenome (GOLD analysis project Ga0115853, IMG submission 83867)
TAACATACTCAAAACTTTGCTCCCGATTATTGATTAAGGGGAACAATCAGGTTATGTGGAAGGCAGACAAATTCTTGATAACATCATTCAAGCCCAAGAGGTGGTGCAATCATTGACAAGAAAGAAGAAGGCGGGCATGATCGTACAATTGGATACTTTCAAAGCTTATGAAAAGGGTAAACTAGGCATACATAAAGAAAATGATAATTTCAATTGGATTTGACCATAATTGGGTCAGATGGGTTATGGCACTGGTGACCTCCAATTTTTCTATATTAGTTAATGGTTGTCCCTCAAAGATTTTCAGTCCTTCAAGAGGCCTCAAATAGGGAGACCTTCTTTCTCCCTTTATTTTTATCACCATGATGGAAGGTCTAGGTAGGGCTATAAAGTAGGAGAAAGCAACATGAAGGATTAAAGGTCTGCAACTAATAGAAAATGGTCAGGCCTTGAATCACCAACAATTTGTAGATGATACCATGTTACAGGGAATCCCCAGAGTCAAAGAAGCTACAACCTACAAAAAAGTTCTGAATCTCTTTGCCTTGGCTTCACGTACGGAAGTAAATCTCTCTAAATCAAAAATATTTTTCTTCAATACCAATATTGTTGTTAAGAAAAATATCTCCAAAATTATGGGCTTTCAAAGGGATTCACTTCCTTCAAAATATTTGGGAGTTCCTCTCACTACTAAACCAATTCTCAAAAGCATTTGGGAACCTTTGATCAATAACTTGCAAGTCAAAGTCAGTAAATGGACCATCCGATCTTTAAATCTTGTAGGCAGGTTAGTTCTTACTAAAATTGTTCTGTAAGAAATTCCTATTTTTAAGTTATCTTCCCTCCCAACTCCAAAAGGAGTCTTTCAGCAATTCAGAAATATTCAAAGAAACTTCCTCTGGGGTAAGGAGGAGACTAGGAAGAAGTGGGCCTTAGTTTCTTGGGATAAAATTTGTAAGCCCAAGAACCATGGAGGGCTTGGTTTGGATGATTAGGAGATACTCAGCAAAGTTCTAGGGGTCAAACTTTGGTGGCGTTGGGTTCAACATCCAAAGACTCAATGGGAAAATATATGGAAAGAAAAATATTCTAGCTCCTGAGAAAACATTGATTTCATAATAATTTCAAGAAATATAAAGGGCTCATATATCTAGAACAAAGCCTGGGAGAATAGAAGACTAGTAGAAGAAAACAGATTCTGGGAAATCAAGCTCTTTTCTGGGAAGACAAGTGGAAACAAGAATAAATTATGTTAAAATAGGACTTCATGGATCTTAAGCAAGAGTCAGATTCTGAAGGATTAATTAAGGTAAAGGACTTTTGAAATCATTCTGATAATACAGAAAAGTGGAGAATCTGGAGAAACATCGACTGCGGAGATAACAATCTCCTGAGAGAAAAAACAAAGGAGCTCAGGAAAATAGCGGAACAAAGGAGGATCTTAGTTGCAGAGGGACAAGATAAACTAATATGGGGCAACAACAAAGAGGGAACTTTTAATCTTAAGGAAGCAAAAGGCATTCTACTTAAGCTAGATCCCCAGGTTCCGAACAAAAGCTGGAAAAACCTTTGGAGGAAGCAAGGGTGGATGAAAATCAAACTCTTCATGTGGTTGGTATATGACAAGAAAACTATAACTTGGGACAACATCAAGAAAATTGTGCTTAGGGGCCTTCAAGATGCTAGCTCTGTGAGGCCGAAGAAGAAACTATGGAACATTTACTCAACAGCTGCATTTTCATTTCTTGGTTATGGGACATTTTTGCTAGAATCTTTCAGCAATCTGATAGAGAAAAAGGGAACATTATTAATACCCTCATCAATTGGAGAAGAAATTTTTCGGATTATGAAATTCTCAGCTCAATGTGGGCTCTTACACCAAGCTTCGTTATATCGAACGTTTCGAAGGAGAGGAACAAAAGAATATTTAAGGATGAAAATATGCCCCCACACCACCTATTAGAAATAATCCTAAAACAACTCAAGGAGACTTTTGGAATCACGGTTCATGACTACCCGAAAAACCTCCCTCAGATTTAGATTTAAAAATTCTTAGACAGCTGGGGTTGCAGGGGCTCACTACCCTGGGCCTTGATAGGAAGTTTATTTATATGGATACGAAGAAGGAATTTTGGCATCCTCCTCTAGAAGGCTATTCAAAATACAACATAGATCGAGCCTCAAAAGGAAACTAAGGAACAACTAGGTATGGTAGTGTCCTCAGAAATGCAGAGGGAAGTATTATATCCATATTCCATTGCCACCTAGGTACAACCACCAACAACATGGTTGAACTAATGAATATGGAGCAATGCCTCGATATTTTGAGTCAAGACAATTGTTTCAATGTTATGATAGAGGCAGATTTAGAGTTAATCATCAACTAAATGAAAAAAATAAATAATGGAACTGCACCGGAGAAAGTCTCTAAACATTGGAAATTAATTTGGGTCTTCCAAAGAATTCAAGGCCTTCGCATTATCAGTTTACACCATGTTCACAGAAAGGCTAAAAAACTACTGGATCTTCTGGCCAACCAGGGGGTCAACTGCATAGAGAATAAGGTGTTGATAAAGTGGCAGGAGTTGCATCCAAGAAGAATGAAAGCTCTATGTTGCGAGAAAGTGGAAGAAGACAAGGAAGTGTTTAGACAAAAAGCAATTAAGGCCAACTAGAATTGATCCTCCTTTCTATGTGTCACAAATATCTGGTATATTGTTCTTTGGTGGAAAGAAGACCATGTTTGGTCACTCATACTCCAGGAGTTAGTCAGATAAGGATCTCAGTTCAGTGGGGGTAATGAATAGAATCCCTCAAGTCTTTGTTCGATGAGAAGCCTCTAATCTCTACAAGGTTCTAGGTTTAGGAGAGGGAGATTAACAGGCGCAAGAAGAACCCTGTTTGTCTGGTAGCAGAATTTTTTAGAAATCGGGGTCCCAGCATGTAAAACTTCTTCCCAGGTTGTTTTCTGTTGAACATTCCACTTTCTTGTGGAAAATAGTTCTGGCAATTTCGTAGCGATTCCATTCAACCTACAACATGTGGCAGGGTGAGGGTCCCGAAAACCACCCTTTTTGTACACTAATGCTGGACCATGTTCTTTAGTGTGATATCATTGTCATCCATAGGATTTAGTTAAACAGGATCAACGGTTGAGTTTGTTCGTGCTTCTTGGTGGGGCAGTGCCACTAAGCTTCGGTCTTTTTGGGATGAGTGATTTCCTCCTTAGCTTTCGATCTTATTGGCTTTTTTGGATGGCAGCATGAATGTTCGCGGGATTTCAGGGGGCTAGGCTTTATTTTTTTTTGTTTTTCCTTGGGTTTGGGTCATTTGCTGTAAGGCTAGGAAGTTTAGCCCTTAGTGGCTTAGGGTTTTCTTTCTTTTCTGATTCCTTGGCGGAAATTAGTGAAAGATTTACCAAGATCTTACAAGATTTTATAATTCAGTGATAGGTTCGCCATGACTTTACAAGATAATGTAATCCAGTGAGAGATTAGCCAAAAAAATTATATATACATATTATATTATTGATAAAATCGCCTCCCATTTTTCCTATGTATCATGGGGATTTGCCCATTTATCATACATGTAAATTTAGGATGATTCTTAAAATTTTCCTTGGACAACATATAATAAACAATGTATGACATCTAGCTAGAAACTTGCATCAAAGAAGAAAAAAATTGTCCTATGGTTATCCATGCATGTGGGTGGGTAACATGCCCCAATATGCCATGATCATTAAGGTCCAGAGGAAGTAAACCTCCTACTAACATAATGATTGCTTGGTTGCATCTTGGTCTTGCTCCTCTTTGTGAGTCCAAAAAATTAAAATAAGTCCATCATTAACTAGTTCTACTCCATAGTATCATTTTCACATGTAATCTCCATGTAACTACAAAAACTGTCATATATGCCAAAAAAAATGGCATTTGGAATTGTTTCTAACACTATGTCATTTATACCCCCTTCCAATGTATCTAACCAAATGTATCCACTTGATTTTCTCTTTTCATATTCATTTACATCCTAAAAAATATTCCTTTAAAAAACAAAAACAACCAAAATATCTCCAGATCCTAATGCTCATTCATATTTGCCATAAACCATAGGAATTAATACTCTCTTATGATCAACATTTTACAACAATGAAGCTACACAAAACTAACTATTTGTAGGAAAAATTAATGAAGCTATTGGTATAAAAAGAAAAATAAGCTTAATTTTTATCGTTATAATGAAGCTTAATTTCTATTAGTAACTACAAAAAATAGAAATCAAGTTATATATATAAAATGAACAACAACGAAGCTACTCAAAATACTAATTCAATTGGTATAAATTTCAAACATAATAAGAAAAGGAGTAGTGCATCATTCTCTACCATGTGTTCTACCAAATAAAATTGTAAAAATACTTAAAGGAAAACTCTCTTATTTACAATGCATTTGGAGAATACTAAATGAATATTTAGTTCCTTATATTCTATTTTAAGAAATCCATTTTCATTCCAATGTTAAAGTACCTCCACATAAAGAAATATAACATTTCACGTTTCCATATACATCATAGAAATTTAGGCTGACTCTTCCGTAAACAAGAAAATGAATTAGAACTAGTCATCATATACTTGTGACAAGAAAAGGCATTGGTTATCTTGCATTGATAAAAAATTCACTGTTTTGTCTACGGATCCTATAGCCAATACACACTCACTGGAATAATTGAATGCAAGACAGTTAAACTAAATAAATATGAATACACTTTATTAGAAGAAACCAAAATAATACTTCAACCCCAAAAAAACTCATACTACATTGATATGTGTATGAATTGAATGGGTAATGAGAACAATGACACAAGAAGGAAAGTGCGAGAGAGAATGAAACTGTACTCTTTATATTGTATTAGGTATATACAATATTATAGAATTGGTGGATAGAAATATTTTACGAGTCAGGAGAGTGATAATATTTCACCCACTTCAATTTAGTAAACTTACATCGTGCCAAGAAAAACGCGAACCTGAGGCTAACATAAGCTTCCAAGTATTGTAGATATAGGTGTTAACATGGACACTAACTTGGGTCATTAAATTTATGTTGATCTATGGTTTAAAACTAGCCAAGGATCATGTTTGGCTGAGTGTCATTTGACTAACTAAAATTTGGGTTGTGAGTTAGATAATTTAATAAATTAATAGGATAATAGCTTGATTAAGTGTGTACTTCCATCATGGTTTATCTCTCGTTATAAATATAATAGGTCAAAGATATCAATCAAGCTACAACCTCTAGTATCAGGATAACGAAAGGTACAATTCTAATAGTTAGTTAATCTACATTGTAGGGGTTCATTTCTTGTTTGTAGATATATTCTAAATAAATTGAATTGATATAAGAGATGGATTTCCATCCACATTACTCAATTGGTAACTACTTTGAGGTTTTTTTTCTTGTTCAATACATTTTATTTTAAATCTATGAGAAAATTATTAAGTGCACCAATGTTTTGCTAACAAAAAAAACCTTTGATTTTTTGTGCAAACTATCTATCCATTTTAATATTGGATATTTTTCAATATTGGATATTTTTCAAGTTTTAATTGTGATAATCTACCCATAAATAAATGAGAAAATATCACATAATAAAACCTCCAACATTTTAGCAAAGATTTTATAAAATGACCTTTTTGCTATTTATACTAAATCAACATATGTTTGTCTTAACCATGGAATTATTAATAAATGCAAGGGATTAAAAATCCCATATGAAAACTTGTTGGTGCCTTGAAAATCTCATAATTAATATGAATCTATGCTACTTATTTTTTAATTTTATTATCAAATTACTTTTGCCATTAGGCATTGGACATCAAATTTTTTCCAGGTTAATTATTACTACAATTCACACACACACATACATATATAATATACCATGGGCTATTAAAGGACCTCCGTTCGATTGGTGAAACTTAAAGATACATTTTTAAGATGAAAAAGTACTCTTTTCCTAAGGTCACTAATGATCCAGGGTGTCAGTGTGGGCTTTGGTAAGGGAACATGATTTATAAAAAATTCCTTCATTATACTAGGACAACAATAACATGTTAAAAAAATGTTGTTGAGCCTAAGAGTGAAATATGGGAACATTTTGTGAAGTCTAGATAGAATTACATTTTCTTGTTTTTCAGAACTTAAACACAGACATGTAACAATCACCCACATTTCTCAAAAGCATGGTCTATAGTATGGATTTTATTTTCTTGGTAAGAAAATGTAGTTTTTATATTTAATGAGCCCAATTTCTGTAAAAATATTCATAGAAAATCTGAGGGGACGTTTGCTACAAGATTTTTGGAATAGATTTCCCCACTAGGCACTCCATACATTCCAATATAAACAATACCATTCACACAAACCAGACAGTTGATAGAATACAATTAGCACAGAAAAAGAGGTGTCAATTCTAACTATAAAAGGAGAAAGATATACATTTTTTGATGTGCATGTGCATTTTGTACTATCCAATGGATATATCCTAAAGATCTATAACTGTCTTGACTCTCAAAGACCATAAATGATCTCTACTCTAGCCACCTGGCAAGAAAAAATGGTTATCCTATGCCTGCGAGCTTCAAAAGTCCCCCTAGAGTGGAATAAAAATGAATTTATACATATCAAGGCTACTGCCACTTCTTTGAATCTCCTAGGCATGTAAAAAAATATCTCAAAAAACCATTTATGTATGTTGAGTCTTTATGGCTCAATTCCTTTCTTTTACAATTTTAAAATATCATAAGTGTAACTAACAATTGTACTATAGTTTTAATCCCAGGAGTGAAGGTTGTCATTAAAAACCCTATTTGAAGGATTCTTGAATAGAGCCATCTTTAGACTACAGCGATATTCATTTTCCAATTTCCCTTTGGGGTCCTTTGCATAAGGACTCAGGAATCGATCTCCATGTTCAGTTCTCTGAATACATGGATTAACAAAACAATGTTAAGAATTGATTTCATTCTTTGAATCTCCTTGAACAATGAACTTGAGAGTAACTTTTCCATCCTATATTTTCCACACAACCAATTCATGGCAACCAGAAAATTGCCAAAATTTTGCAACTTTTGAGCCCTTTTTTTAGAAGCTAAGGATATGAACAATTTAATTTCTAGAAGCTCAGAAAGTATATGGAATTTTATCTAAGTGGTTATTTACTTCTCTTATACTATCCAAATGAGATTCAAAATCATTGAAGATAACATTCTCCATATATGAGGAATTTCATTATATATACATTTGTATAAATGTGGATAATAGTTAACAACTCTATCCACTTTTATACCAGATAAGAACCTAAAACATGACTTGTTTCTCTAATATCATTTTTTCTACTGTCATCTATCCTATTTAACCACCTTACCAAAATCTGATCTATTTTAACCAAGTGATTTTTCTGGACTTTGAATTATTTAATTCTAAGAAGTTGTTGAGATTGTCTAGCCCCTACTATTAGCTTGTAAATAGAATTCATATGGACCATAGTTAAAGAGAAAAGCAGAAATGGAATTCTACTTCTTATCAACATTGTTAACATTAGCCCTTTGTTTGTTTTCCTTATAGATGTGGCTCACACTATGCGTTGGTGCAAATAGTACAACATGATGCAAATGTCAATATGTGAAATTTACCATAGGTACAATTACAGGTATCCTCAAGGTCTTTGTCGGACTAAATGTTGAAATATACATCAAAATTTTCACTGGTTTCCTTAGCTAGACATTCGTAAATATGTTCTTTTTCTTAGTAGTGGGTCCTCTTGTAGTCTACTTCCTTATCATGTATTTGAATAGACCTTGCACACCAGTTTTTGGTTGAAGATATAGAAGAGCAAGGGTACTATGTTTTAATTCAAGCGATTAGCATTATTTTATCTTTGTATCATCTTTCAATTTCTATAGATAATGATATTTTTTCTTTAGAAATCCATCTTATCTCCTATCTCTTTGTAGTGGTAATTGTTTTGTTTCTCTTGTCACCCACTTTGATTCCTTTGGAATTGATATTACCTGCAATCAAGGAAGACTGTGTACATGTGAAACAATCTCTTCACTTGGAGATGGACCCTTTTATAAAACCAACTCTTGGTATGGAACAAAAAGGGCAGAACATGAAGCCTAGTGCATATAAGAACATTGTTGAATCTCTATATTTTAATAACCCAGTGTCAAGAATGTCAAAGGAAAAGATCAATGAATTGCAGATAAAATTAGAGGGTTCACCCTTGTTTAATGACTTTAACAAGATGAACTTATATATTCTATTATTTGAAGGAGAAGGAGATGTCTAAAAAAAGAGAAGACCAAGATCACGTGAAGATTTCAATTTTCACCAAGTTGTGATGAAAGCTGAGTTTTGACTACTTTTTGTAGTCTTCTTCTGTGGGTTTGGTTATAGGGTACATTTATTAATAATTTGGAAAAAATAGGATTGGTTGAAGGCCTATAAAAATATCTAAATCCTAGTAGCAATAATTGGTGTTTGTAACTTTGTTGGGCATCTTAGCAGTGGGGTTGTCTCAGAATATTATGCCAGGTTTGTTGTTTTGGGATTCACATTTTATTTTTTTATGAACATATGTTAATCAGTGAGATGGGTATACTATTTTTATAATGAGTAGAAAAGAGTTATTTCATACAATTAGTATTATTTCTTATTAGAAAAATAGATGTTAAACATGTAGGAAAAAGGCCATTTATCAGATAGTTTGGATGACAGCATCACAAGCTCTTATGATGGGGGATTTTCTATTTTTTTCCTCATATTTTCGAGGATCTGTTTATATCTCTTATTTCATATTACGAAATTGATATGGAGTACAATTGTATGTAATGGTGCCCACAGCTCCTAAGATCTTCAAATTGAAGCACTTTGGAAAGATTTATAATTTCTAACAATAGGGTATCCACTTGGAGCTTTCCTCTTTTTTGGACTCCTTGCTGGATACATATATGATCAAGAAGCTGAAAGGCAAGCTATCTATTCCTACCCAGCAAGAATTAGTGCCACAAATGTTGATTTTTTGGGGCCTAACTACTTCAAGCTTACATTTCTTATCATGGCATGGGTGTGTACTTTTGGGGTTCGGGTGAAAATTATTATTACAATATGAATAAGTCCAGTTTATGATATACTGTATAGTCGGGGTTCGTTCTGCATTTTGAAAACAATAAGTAAAAAATAATGAACCTTGGAGAAATCATAAGAAATATGAAGTTCATTCAACATTGGTAGACCTTTCTAGGTTGATGTATTGAGAGTTATGCTATGAAGCATATTTTTTTTTGAAATGAGGTTATGTCTGCTTAGCCAGCTGTTTAAATTCTAATTATTTTTCAAAAACCTTACTTTTGGTACTCTTGTTCTATATTTTAATGTACCAGTCATAATAAATATAGTTTTGGGTGGGGTGGAGAGTGAGGTTTGTATAATTATCTAATATTATGGTCATAATAGGGGCTATTTATTAGTCCAAGAGAATAAATATCTTGAATGTGTGCAAAAGTAAAACTGCCAATTTTTGCTTGTTAAACTACTGCCTCCTCTTATTTACTTTTATGGCACATATTCAAGTCTAAGAATTGATTTTGCCCCGTTCACTTGATTCCTATGCACTAATTCTTGAATTTTTGTTTCATCAATTTCCATCCCAATACTGCCACTTCATAGAGATATAATGGTGTCTAATGGTGTATTTTATTTAAATTAAACTACAACATACTTAAAAATACTATAAAATTGTAAAGAGGGGAAACACAATGAACTGGAACAAGGCCTAGATGACTTGCAACCAATACCGTCTACCTTGACTATCTTATTCCAAATTTATTATAGCTCCTTTGCAACTTTGCTTCACCTTTCTGACTTCCCTCCACCAAAGCTTCCTTACACAAATAGGGTAGTACAAAAAATGCTAGAATAAATTTGAATGAATATTGTCTAGGGGTTGGTTTCACTCTCTAAAAGGGGATTAACACATCCAATAAACCAAATTAGTTTAATAAAGATGTTAATAAATTCTTAGTAAGGTAAAGAACCCTTTGATAAACCAATACCCAAACCAAGGTTATTATCCTCAATCAAAATTTGAGGTTTAGGCAACACCACTATCTGTTCTTGTTATAAATGTTTAAGACACTGGCCAAACATTGATTTTTTATCTCACTCGAAATACAAATGAACAAAAGTCAAATATATTATAATTTCCTTCCTAGCAACTTAATTTATTTAAAAATAGGACTTCCAAAACAAGATTTTACCATTGTACTAAAACATCTTATTCCACCAAATGATATGATTGTGGATAGCATCGATAACCAATTGTAAGAAGTCATGATTCTCATTTAATTAATTTTAATTTATACATCCCCATTCATTTTCTCAATATTTATTTTTAATCTTTTAATTTATTTTCTTGAATCTTAAATATTTATTGTTCTTAAGCAAAGTTTTTTTTGTAGCTATCACATAAGACATATTTTTGGTGACACATTTCAAACCAACCAGTGTTCTTATTTTTTAATT
>Ga0115853_100603_pt1 | contig 10517 bp, 12 predicted proteins | sample InSIn5gowninarea_FD_83867 | JGI IMG/M metagenome (GOLD analysis project Ga0115853, IMG submission 83867)
TACACCACCTATCTCCATCTTATGTGATAACACAAGTGCTATCAGCATCTCAAAGAACCCAGTGATGCATTCAAAAACCAAGCACATACCAATCAAGTATCATTTTCTCCGGGAACAAGTGCTTGAACAGAAGGTCAAGTTGGAGTATGTTCCTTCTAAGGAACAAGTTGCTGATATACTCACCAAACCATTGCCCAGGGAGACTTTTGAATACCTCAGGCAAAAGCTGGGGATTGTTGATGCATCATCTTGTTGTTGAATCTCTTCTGATTGTTGGTTGTACGGGAATATGCGTACATGTGTTGGGTTGCGGATTGGTTGAAGATCAAATAGCACTGGTTCAGGGGGAGCTTATAATGCATTGTTGGCATTATGGAGGATGTACAGAAGGCGATCATGGATGTTGATCTGAATATTACTGCAATATGTCTCTATCTCTTTCATGGTCATTTATGGTGTTTGGTGGATTATGTTTCTTCTTTACAGATCTGGTTCATATTCAAGGGGCGCATGCTCTTAGGGGGAGCATAACCCTTTGCCCTTGATGTCAAAGGGGGAGAATGAGCTGAAGATTTTGAGGTTGCCATCAAGTCCAAAGGGGGAGATTGTTGGCATTATTATTCTGGTATGGCTTTATGATACATATGTTGTACTTGATGGCAACCCACTCATCTCAGATGATAAATTATAGTGCAGAAAAGTTCACGCACTTTTATGCAGAGAAAAGTTTATTTCATCCTTACCCTCTTTCATGATTATCTCTTTCTACATTGAATCTTGACTTTCCAACATTCTCTCCAGAAATTGACCATCTCTGTTCCATGGATTAAATTCTTCCACATAATTCTCTTCTACTGTCTTTACTTGGCTGCTCATCTATGCCAAATTTCCTCCAACATCTGCAACTAAACCTGCACTCACAAAACAATTATTAAAATAAAAAACATAAGGCCTTAGTGCCTATTCTTCCTTTGGAAACACTTTAGTATGCTGCTCTGATTTCTCCTTTTCTATTAGCACATCAGTATGCTGATTCAACCTCTTTAAAGAATTTTCTAATGTACTCTCAAGTCTATCAGTTAGACACCCCTCCACATCATCTGCTCTAATGATGTCTTTCTGCTCCTGTCCACTGTAGTGAACTCCTTCCTCTGCAATCACACTGTCATACTCTAAATTTCCTAGCAAATTCTCCAGCAATTCAAGTTCTCTGTGACATTTCATAAGTACTTCATCATTACTTATGACTCCTGCATTTATACACAAATTATCAATTTGAAAATTACAAGGTTCAATAGTCTCAACTGTTGCTTCACATATTAGTTTTTTAGACTAAATTTCATATCCTTTCACAAGAAATTTTTCTTGTGTTGTCATAGCTTCAAACATCAATGTATTACTAAATTATTTCTGCTGCAATAATTCACTACTCTTCTCATTCAAGAGACATTCTCCATCATTCTTTACTTCAGAGTTTTTATCTTCTGAAAGATACTCTTCCATACTTTTGAAAATTTCAAAAGATTGCTTATCCTCTGCAAAACCTGTAATCACATCAAAATTATTAGATTCAACAATATAAGGTTTTACATTCTCTTGCTAGTCTGCATTTGTCCAACAGTTCAAAAAATCATCAATAATTCCTTCTTCTTCACCCAGAACTTCACCTTGCTCTAGTTCACAAATGGAAACTTCCATTTCCAACTCAGCTTCTCTGAGTTTTTCCAGCAGCCACTTTTTTTCTTCTGTTGTAGCCTTCTCTGTAACTTAGACCACTTCACTGGCTTCTTCTTTAATACCCAACCTAGTCTTTGGTTTTCCTCAAGTATCATCCTTAATACATTGAGTTGTTCTTTCATCTCAACAATCTCTTTGTCAATTTCCTCTTGACTCATTCTCTTGCCATTTTCCTTGGCATCCTCCTTCTTCACTTTTCTTCAACTATGGTTTTCCTCAGAACCTCTGCTATGACTATCAATAGTCATCTTCTCCTTCTCTATCTTCATGATCTCCTTACTCACTTACTATGAACTGCATTGAAGCCTCTACAATTGCAAGTCCTCCCTGCTGCCACTTACCTCACCAAGCTTTCCTCTATACTTGGTCTTTTGGCAAGAACTTGGTTCCCTATCTCTATCTTTTGAGCACTTCTCCCTGCTCCTTCTAGGCTTCAACTTATCTGCACCTTTTAAGAACACAAATGTCCTTTTATATTTCAATCACAATGAAATACTAGGTTCTAACCACCTCTTCTTTCACTTATAAAGTCTTATCATCTTCCTTCATTACTTAGCAATTCTATCCACATCCTCTGTGGAATTGCCTTTGTGAGCTACAACAATACCTCTGTAGTAACAAGTCTCCTTCTTGTTACATATGCTTCACTAAGCTTCTCTCCTCTGAGCTCAGTCTATTAGCATTTCTCTGGTTCTTTCCTCTGGAACCAATTGAGCACTCCTTGCTCTAGGTTGCTACAATCTTCTCACCTTCTTATGATGCTACATGTGCATCAATATAAAGACCACAAACTCTCCAATCTTCAAATCAAATTAAAATAAAACATATCATCTCACCTTCAAGACCTCTGCATGATCTTGTTCTACCATTCACCTGCACTTTGAATGGATTTTCCTCTGTTTCCTTGCATCTACAAGTTCTGCTACACAGTATCTCTATGTGCCTATTGTTTTTCAATTTAGAATCTGATCTCCTCTTGCCTGCATACACATCTTAAAACATAACTCTGTTCTAAATTTTCTCAAAGAAATTTTCACACAGAATTTCTTTGTGCTACTCTAATACCAAATGATGACTTGCTAAGCCGATAATACCCACATTATGCAAATAAAATTGCATGCCACTGGTCCCAGGCCTTAATCACCTGATCCATGGTGAAAACCTTCTCAAATAAAGGTTTAAGGCCCCTTAATTAAATCTCATGTGGAACTATTTATTTGACTATTCAATAGTCTGACCCTCAATTAACCTTTGAGCGGAACTTAATCCAACTCTTCTTAACCTTTGGTTAATTCTATACCCCGCGCATATTAAGCAAACCCCACTCTTAAATTTGGTTATATTTGAACTTAACCCATAAAACCTTTATCCGCTTTATTTCTATTATAATTCTTATATAATAGAAATACACATAAAACACACGTAAGCCTTACCTTTCCACCAATCCACGGCCTTTTCACATTTCTGACGCTCTACCTTTATCAGGTTCAATCTTCCACCGTTGATTTCACTCCATCAGATCAACGGTTGTCGCATCGTGTCACAACTTAAACCTATTCACCCGCCGGAACTCAAATCACTTAACTTGCGTTGATAAACTTCTAGGGTATGCTCAGGCCCAAGCCTTATCGGCTTCAATCTCCACCGTTGATCTCATCATTTAATCTGATGGTTGTTGATACACCCGATCAACGAAACTAATCGATGATTCTCCACCGTTGATCAAAACCCATTTGATCCAACGGTTAGCAACGATATCAGTCGGGCCGCTTGCACGAGGATTACCCGCCCGATAAAGCAGTTTCCTCTCTCCTCCGACGTGCTACGTGTCGACTTCTAAATGGAATTGGGTGAGCACCTCGAATTACCACTTACCACTTTTTCTCCACCCGATAAACAGCTTCGCTGATAAAACCTCCTTTCTTCCTTGACTAACACACAAGCTTATTGGCGCGCGATGACCATTAGATATAAGAGGTCATAAATTCTACAGTTTGCGAGACTTCAACTAGAACACAGATTAAAAATGGATTTAATCCCTGCAGTTGACTGTGACGTAAGAGTTTGAATATGAGATCGACAGCTAGGGGCGAGTGTGGGGCTTCAGCCACGATCAAGAAATCCGTACACTCCTACCCCGCAGTTGCTGATCATCGTCGATCTGACGATCTAGATCTATTCCTCTGCCATTCTTCTTCTGCCATTAATATCTGTCGATCTAAATGATCTAACGGTTCCCATTTTTTTCTGCCTACTTCGCTTTTATACCATTTCTTAGTGTTTATGTGGTTTCAGGTTTTACTTTAGGGTTTCAATATTTAGTTGTCCTACAACACAACTCCCTCTTGATTTAACTCTGCATGCTCTTAACACAGTCACTCCTGAATCTTGATTGTGATCCTTCAAATGGATTTAAGCGATCCAATACGATCCTTCATATCACTTCTTCTCTGTGTTCTGCTCGAACTCCACCTGCAACCTCTGTTACACAGAACTTACTCTAGTTCACACACAAATTATAATTAAATTACTCCATACACACACATAAACTCAGAATCAAGTTGTCTGTATTAATAAACATGTATTTACACAACAAATCTCTCCTTGGCCTGATCTTCTGTATCAGTGGCCGCTGTTTTCCTAACTGCCCGTAGGCTTACAGTCAAACCTCTAACTCACAACCTCTAACTTGCCAACAAAATAACTATCTAACTTAATTAACTCTTTCTCCACCTTTTTGGCATACATTTATACAAAAGGATTCTATAACCAATTCCTGGTTTAGATCCATAAACTTCTCAATAAAATCCTAAAATCTCTTCCTTATCTCTAAGGATCATTTATAATCCACAAAATCATGAACTAACTCCTAATTTAAGTTTTACAATTAATTCTCAAGTCTCTCAATCTCTCAACTATCCTGATTCTCTCATGTTCTCCTACGTTCGAGAACATTTACAAATATGCCTCACTATACTTAATTAAATCCCTATTCTAGCTTCTCTCATTAAAATCACTCAAAACCTTAAAATTACATTAATTTTAACACTTAGAAACCCACTTCCTTAAAACACAAGACCCCCCTATTTCTACTAAAATACAATGATTCTTATGAGTTGAATGCTTTTGCATCAACAAGTGTTGTGTTTTCACCAACATTCGCTTCGAATAATACGTATTTTCCATCAACTTATCATGGACTAAAGATAACAATTTTTTCATACAGAGGCAACATGACAGACAACCAGGTATTGATAATTGCACAATTCCTCTTGTACTTTACCCAGCTTGTTTCAAGAGTCGCACATAGTTTCATGTGAAATTAACCTACAAGACCAGGCAAGCAAACAAAAACAAACAAAGTGAAAAGCAGAAGATCATGCGTAAGCAAAGAGAATAAGAAAACAAGCATATAAGCAAACAAACATGCAAGGTAAAAAGCAAACGTACATGCAAGCAAACAAACCAAAAGCAAGCACTACTCTTACTCCTAAGCTAACTGTGCATGGGTCTGCTCACGTGAAGTGATACTTCCAATGTAGCCACCAGTGCATTGGTCGACCCATGTTGGTGAAGGCATGGTTCGTGAACAATAGAGTTGTGCAAACCAACAAACATGAAAGATATAACAATGAAGACAAACACACTCCGAGATTAAATGTGTCCACAGAACATACGTGAGTGCAAGTGCACGACATGCAATCTGTGGACTTATCATGGTGCTGTGTGACACCGTGTGTAGCTATTAATCATACGCATACTCTTGACTATGACATGAAAGAAAACGAAAGAAACAAAGACAAATTGCATCATGCACGTGTGCTTGTTATGTAAGATTCCTCTAATGCATGAGTAATGGGATTATGTAGTTCAAGTAGAGGAAGTGAAATCTGTGTGTGTGATTGATCGTCAATGCATACAGATGAGTGATGAGGAGCCTTGGGTGTCTCAACAATTTCTTGATCAGAAGTGAAACCAACCTCGAAATAGTGAGGGCCTAACATAACCATCAACTCAGGCTGAAGTGCCTCCACAGTCTTTGGGGTTTCGACTTCATCGACAGATAGATCACATAAACAGGTGGCTTGGAAAAATAAATTATGATAGAATGATCATCGTGATTGAACATGGGGGTAAATATATCATGACATCTACGATCAACAATGATTTCATTGGCATCCTCATGATCTGATGAATCAAATAGAGGGGTAGATGAGAAGCGAAAAAATTCACCCTCTGTGTTTTCGGAAAAGGAAGATGAAAAATCAAGTGGATTTTCAATGACTAATTTATCCTCTCCGTTGTCGGATGATGGACTGACATCTAGTGTGTTCTATGAATGATCAATAATCAGTGCATCCATAAACGAAGATGCACATGCAAAATCATGGATGGCAGGATCACCAAAGATGTTAGGAAAAAATGGAGGAGGCTCGGACACAAGGGAGTCATCCTTTGCTGAGGTTTGATGCTCAATCTCCCAGTCAAACTCTTCATGAATGATAGCACATGTTGGTTGTGCAACACCAACTCTGTTGATAACTTGATCCTCGTTCATAATAAATGTAGAGTCCATAATGGAAGAACACAAGACAATGCAATTGGGAGGATCAGCAGAACACCAAGATGGAGGTTGAGGTAAAACATGCATGTGAGAACCAATGGGCTTCGCAACCAAATCTGCGTGAAAATTGAGAGAAGTGATGTTGGAAGGATGTGACAGTTGAACATATGTGTGTGCCTGCTCTCCCACATCATTTTGCAGTGGTGGAGCTGTTTGATGAGGAGACGATGGACAATCACTTGTGACAATGACCATGTTCGTCTGTGATTGCGTGGCTCCGTCACCGAAGTATGTTGAGTGGGGTTTGGGCTTGAACTTTCTTTTAGGATTAACAAATTTGGTAAGATAGTAATCAAATTTGTCCATGAGACATTGGAATTTCATCTGACTTTTTGGAGCTTGAAATTGCAACACACGGAAGCAGTACCAAAATTCCATAGGCGATTCATGTGGGGCCTTCCATTGTTGTATCAATTTTTTGTTAAGAGGTTCTGGATCAAAATGATGGAAAGTAGATTCAATGAGATCACAAAACTGGTCAAGTGAGTGCACGCTGCCAGGAGGCAGACTCCAACACCATCGTTGTGGGGATTTGCGAAGTGTGTATGAAAGCAACAGGCTGACATCTTCAGCATAGAACTCGTCTGCATTCTCAAGGAATACATAGAAGTCTTCTAAGTACTAAGGCCAGACTACTTCGCCTTCACCATCATACGTGAATTTAGACAAGAGATAAAAAATGATGCTGCTTAAGCCGCATATACCCACAGTATGCAAATAAAATTGCATGTCACACTATGTCAATGTCATGTCCCAAGATGGACACTAATATCAATGGTGAAACCCTCTTAAACCAAAGCTTAATTCTTTTAATTGAATGTCTAAGTGGAAGCTATCAAACTTCACCATGAAACATTAATCTCGCTTATTTCTATTATAATTTCCATATAATAGAAATATTTCATAACCCACACTTAAACCTTACCTTTCTGCCATTCCACAAACCTTTTCACATATCGATGCTCTCTTTAACGCATTCACTCTCCACCATTGATTTTCCTCATTCGATCCAATAGCTATCGCGTGACCCGATTGCCAACTAGCTTGGCCGATCTCCACCTTTGATTCGTCTCGTCAAATCCAACGACTATCATGTCACCTGCTCGCCAACTAGCTTGGCCGATATTCATCGTTGATCAATCCCACTTGATCCAACGGTTATCACGCAATCTCGCACAGATACTTGCATGACCGATATCAGATCGAGAGTGCACGAGAAAAGTAGTTTTTTCGTGCTAAGTGTCGGCAACTAAGGGTAATCACATGAAATTTTAGAATATTGCTTTCCACCTTTAGGGTGAGCGAGAAACTGCTTACCACTTACGAATACTGCTCCATCCTTTTGCATGTTTTCCACCCTTCTGTCCACACGTGACTTTAATATCCACCATTCATCTTCTTGAATTTATTTTGCGCGACTTAATCTTATCCGCCTATCGCACACAATCTCATCCGTTGATCTGACTGATCCAACAGTTCCCGTGCACTGTTACATTCTTTTGTTTCTTACTGTGTAATAGCCCATTCGACTTTTTGCCTATGTATTTGTTCACGCCTTACGGTCTTCACTTGTTCGGATCTCAATCTCTGCTGTGTTACTTCATTTCTTTGCGCCTTTATGCTTCCTTCATAAATCCTTAGGTTTTAGGAAACCTTACAGTTATACCTTTGTTGTAACATTGAAGGGTTTCTTCAATATTGTTTGTCTGTAAAACCATGACACTCTTCTCTGCACTTCTTCTCTGATTATGCACACCTGCAACCTATGTTATGCAGAATTATTCTAGTTCACAAACAACCTATAATTCAATTACTCAATACACACCACACAAACTCAGAAATCGAGTTATCTGTATTACTAAACAAACATTTACACAGTGAATTCCTTCTCGACCTGGTCTTCTATATTAGTGGCCTTTCTTTTCTTTCCCGTAGGCCTAACTGACTGAGTGACTGACTTAGTGACTGATTGACTGACTGCCTGCTCACTCTATGCCTTTCAGGCTTACATTTATACAAAAGGTTTCGTTAACTAATTCTGGTTCATATCCTTAATCTACTGAACTAAATCCTGAATATCCTCTAAGTCCACTTTTGACTCCATTAATCCCTAAGAATCCTCTTTAATCCCTAAATCACAAAACCAATTCCTAATCTAAGACTTACAATTGATTTCCAAATCTCTCAATCCCCACTAATCACTCATCATCACTCATGTTCTCCTACATTCGAGAGCATTTACAAATATCCTCACAATATCTAATTAATTCCTATTCCAATCACTCAAAACATTAAAATTAGATTAATTTGATACATAGGAATCCAACTTCCTTGAAAACACAAGACCCCTAAGTTAACTAGAATATAATGAAATTGCTGAGCTGAATGCTCCTGCATCAGACTCCCAAGGTTAAAATAATCATGATCTCCTGATCATGTGCTTTCGACCTTTGTCTTCCTATATCCCATACATTGTTCTGTAATTTGTCTTTGGTTGCTGCTGTTGTTTGTTGTTGTTCTCTAGGTTTCCACACTTTATGTTGCTTTGCCCCACTAGTTATGGTTTCACAGTCTGTTGTTGTATTTCTCTTGCTATTGCTTGGTCTTCTTACTTCTGCTTTCTTCTGAGGCACCTTCATCATCAATCTTATTATTCTTTCAATCTCTATGTCCAATTTATCTTCTGATTGATAATTAGTTTTCCATTTGTTGTTGTACTCTGTCCACTCATCTTCAAACTGTTGTTTATTGTCTTCTCTTTGAAGTTGTTGGATTCTTACTTTTGCCCTTTCATACTTACCCTCTTGTGACTTCCCAAACAACCTCTGTTCAATATCTGTATATTTACTTTCAAGAAATAAATTATCCTCCAATTCCCTTTGTACTTGATTCACTTGATTCCTCTCAAATACATCACTATGCTGTTCATCAATTCCTACATATCTTCCTTCCTCTTCCTTGACAACCCTCATTAATTGTCCTTCACTTCCTTGACTGATTCTGACAGTCAATTTAACTTCTCCAAGCACGATATCTTCATGCTTTTCTTTTTCCTCATCAACATGTCTGACCTGGCAACTTCCAGTCTTCTTCAGTTCTAAAACCAACTCTTCAACTTGAAACATGTCTGTCTCATTTTCATCAAATCCTGTAATCATAAAACAATTATCAGAATTAAAAATATAAGGCCTCATTACCTTTTGCCTTTCTGGTAACATCTCAATATGCTGCTATGAGTTTTCCTTCAATTCCTTTGTCAACACATCAGTATGTTGATTTAAACTCTCCTTCATATCATCTGTTTCAATGATATCCCTCTACTCTAGTTCACAATAATGAACTCCTCCTTCTATAATGTCAATTTGCTGAAATTTTATTACCATTATCCTTTCCTTATGATTGTCTTTCACGACAATTTCTTTGTCTTCCTTTTTCAACAATTTATCCTGAGTATACATCCTCTACTTTTCCAACTTCCTTCTTTGAAAGTCTAATTTTCTATATAACTCAATTGTTGGAAATAATACTGAGAGGGGGGGTGAATCAGTATTATCAAGTTCTTTTAACAAATCTTCCTTATTTATACTTTGAATTATTTTTGCATATCAGTACCATAAAATAATGAGCATGAATCAAGAAAAACAGATAGTCACACCAAAGAACACTAGATGTAAGGTGGAAACCCAATGTGGGTGAAAACCACCTGCTACAATATGTCTCTATCTTCTTTCAAATTAGAAACTCCTTTTACAATGATTTTGTACTGGTGCAGTCCTTTACCAGTACACAGGCTGCAACCTGCAGAGAGCTACAACTCTCTCTCGTTTTCCAGTCTTTCTTGGAAGGGAGCTACAACCCCCTACTTCTTTTCTTACAAGGACCACTTTTCATAAATTTTCAAACTCTGCACCTGCGCCTTCTGTGGCGCCGCGACCACCGCACCTGCGCCTTCTGTGGCGCCTTCGCACTGCGCCTTCTGTGGCGCCTCTACACTGCGCCTTCTGTGGCGCCTCCACACTGCGCCTTCTGTGGCGTCTCTGTGGCGTCTCCGCACTGCGCCTTCTGTGGCGCCTCCGCACTGCGCCTTCTGTGGCACCTCCACACTGCGCCTTCTGTGGCGCCTCTCTGGCATCTCCGCACTACGCCTTCTGTGGCG
>Ga0115853_100604_pt1 | contig 10514 bp, 8 predicted proteins | sample InSIn5gowninarea_FD_83867 | JGI IMG/M metagenome (GOLD analysis project Ga0115853, IMG submission 83867)
AGAACTTAACATTTTAAGCTACTTATATTATTATAATGGTGCCGGAGTGGCTGCCGGCGATGTAAACCAGGATGGCTTAACCGATTTATTTTTTTGTTTCTAACCAGGGAAAGAACAAGCTTTACTTAAATAAAGGAAATTTCAAATTTCAGGATATTTCAGAAGCGGCTGGCATTGGCGGCTTTGCCGATTGGAAAACCGGTGTAACCATGACCGATGTAAACGGCGATGGCTTATTAGATATTTACGTGTGCGCCGTGGGCAATTATAAAGGCCTGGAAGGAGCTAATGAGCTATACATAAATAATGGAGTTGGCCCGGATGGTCAGGTAAGTTTTACCGAAAAAGCGGCTGATTATGGTTTAGATTTTTCTGGTTTTGCCACCCAGGCCACTTTCTTTGATTACGACCGCGACGGGGACCTGGATGTGTATTTATTAAACCATGCTGTGCATACTGCCCGCAGCTACGACCGGGTTACAGCCCGCAACCTCCGCGATAACGAAGCCGGCGATTTTCTTTTCCAGAATCAATTGATTACCACCAAAGGTGCAGCCCCTAAAGGTACCCCGGTAAAATTTAAAGATGTGAGCCAGAATGCTGGCATTTACGGCGCAGCTATGGGCTATGGTTTAGGGGTGGCAGTTGCCGATTTTAACCACGATGGCTGGGACGATATTTACGTTTCCAACGATTTTCACGAAGACGATTATTATTACCTGAATAATGGCAACGGCACCTTTACCGAAAACGTGAAAGACCATTTCCGGCACTTAAGCCGCTTTTCAATGGGCAACGATGCTGCGGATATTAACAACGACGGTTATCCGGATTTAATGACCTTGGACATGTATCCGGAAGAAGAGAAAATTGAAAAAGAATCCATGGGCGAAGACCCCATAGATATTTACTTATACAAATTGCAGTTCGGTTATTTTAACCAGTACAGCCGTAATTGTTTGCAACTGAATTTAGACGGGCAAAAATTTTCGGATGTGGGTTTAATGGCGGGTGTTGCGGCTACTGACTGGAGCTGGAGCACTTTACTCGCTGACTACGATAACGATGGCCGCAAAGATATTTTTATTACCAACGGCATTGTGCGCCGCCCGAACAACCTGGATTATATCAAATTTGCTTCGGCTGACTCCATGCAATTCGCGAAAAATATTTCGAAGCAAATGGATCAAAAAGCCATAAGTATGATGCCGGAAGGTAAAGTGCATAATTACATGTACCGCGGCACCAGCAGCCTGCGCTTTCAGGATGAATCTACTAATTGGGGCTTTGCCGAACCCAATATTTCTAACGGAGCCGCCTACGCCGATTTAGACAACGACGGAGATCTAGATTTAATTACCAATAACATTAATGCGCCGGCCGGCATTTATCAAAATCAAAGCAATAAACTGGTAAAGCATCATTTTTTAAAAATAAAACTGCAAGGAGATAACCTAAATACCTTTGGGTTAGGAGCAAAGGTGTTTGTAAAGCAGGCAGGTCAGTTACAATACCAGCAATTAATGCCAACGCGTGGTTTTTTATCGGCGGTAGAGCCAATTTTAAATTTTGGTTTAGGTAAAGCAAGTCAGGCTGATACTTTAATTATAATCTGGCCTAACCAGAAAGCTCAGGTTAAAACCAATGTTCCGGCTAACACTACCCTGGTTCTGAAGCAAGCCGATGCCCGGGAAGAAGCAAAACAGTACTATGCGTACGTATTCCCCAAAACGCAAGCGCTTTTCGAAGATATTTCCAAAACTGCTACTATTGATTTTAAACACCAAGAAAATAATTACCTCGATTTTTATCGTGAAAGTTTAATGCCTTTCCAGGTTTCAACTGAGGGTCCGAAACTGGCTGTAGGCGATGTAAACAACGACGGACTGGATGATTTTTACGTAGGCGGGGGCAAATGGCAAGCCGGTAAGTTATTCATGCAACAGAAAAACGGCAAATTTTGGGCTACAAACCAGGCACTTTTTCAAGCCGATTCAACCTACGAGGACGTAGATGCCGCTTTGTTTGATGCCGATAAAGACGGCGATTTAGATTTATATGTGGTAAGTGGAGGCAACGAGTTTTACGGCAAAATGCCCGAGCAGTTCGACCGTTTATACCTGAACAATGGCCAGGGAACATTTACGAAAAGCAACAACCTGCCACCCATGTACGATAACAAAAGCTGCGTAAAAGTAGCCGATTATGATAAGGATGGCGATCTGGATCTTTTTGTCGGTGGGCGGGTTTTAGGCTACCAATACGGTAATTCGCCCAACTCTTACTTACTCATTAACAACGGCCAGGGCAAATACTCCGACCAAACGGCACAACTAGCCCCAACCCTGCAAAAAGCAGGCATGGTTACCGATGCTTCCTGGGCCGACTACGACCAGGACGGTGATTTAGATTTAATTGTGGTGGGCGATTGGATGCCCATCCGGGTTTTTGAAAATCAAAAGAACCGCTTAGTAGAAACTACCGCTCCAAATGGTTTAGCACAAACGAATGGCTTATGGCAAACCATCCAAGCCGCCGATTTTGACAAAGATGGCGACGTAGATTTTATGGTGGGTAACCTGGGCACTAATACCAAATTGCGTAAGCGGCCGGATACCAAATTAAAGCTGTACGTAAAAGATATTGACGGGAATCAAACTACGGATCATATTTTAACTTACAGCCTGGGTGATAAATGGTACCCCGTAGCCACCAAAGATGAACTAGGCAAGCAAATGCCGCTTATCAATAAAAAGTTTACCAACTACAAAGATTTTCCAGGCAAAACCATCGACGAAATTTTTAATAACGAGGAGTTAAAAGATGCGAAAGTACTGGAGGTAAATCGCTTTGAATCGGTGTATTTAGAAAATACAGGTAAAAAGCAATTTAAGGTAAATGCATTACCTACCCAAGCCCAGGTATCCCGCATATTTGCCTTCCATGCCACCGATGTGAACCAGGACGGAAATTTAGACGTTTTGCTCGGAGGTAATTTCTACGGGGTTAGTATGTACCAGGGGCGCTACGACGCTAGTTACGGACTTTTATTGCAGGGAAATGGCAAAGGAACGTATCAACCGGTATTGCCCACCAGCAGCGGCTTTTTACTCGATGACGAAGTCCGGGACATTAAACCTTTAAAAACCGCCACAGGCCTTATTTATCTGGTTGCCCGCAACAATGCTCCTTTACAGGTATTCCGCCCCAAAAGGTCCATTACTCAGGCTACAGCTTTGGTTAATAAGTAATTGGAAGTTTAGTTACAGTTAAATTATGGTGCGGATTTACTTCCGTGCCTTGCTCCACAACCATCTTCGAATAGCCATTGAAATAGTTTATTGTTCCTGCTAGCTGCAATTCTACTAGCTGCATTGAGAAAAAGAAAAGGAAGGCACGGAAGTAATTCCGTGCCATAATTGGTGCTTCACTTTTACTTCAACATACAGGAGTTAAGCAATTCTCAACTTCGCTTACCTTCGAATTTTTTAATTCTGTTTGCCCTAAGATCTCATTTACAAAATGTAAGCATCGTTCCTGAGGGCTGTATTGCTCGAATTCATGAGCTAGTGCTGTTACATTTTGGCGGTAAATTTCGTCGGTAAGTACTTTTTCAACTGCCGCTTTTATTTGCTCCTGGCTGGGTACCTCGGTTTTTAAATTTACGCCTAATTTAAAATAACCTACCCGGGCACAAATCTCATTTTTACCTTCGTGTTTGCCGCCAACTACCATTGGTACCTTATTTTTAATGCTGAGCAACACGCCCCCATAACCCCCATTCGAAACATACACATCTATAAAGGGCATAACCTGGTCAAACGGAATATAATCTTCTATCACACAGTTAACATTAGGATATTGTTTTCTTAAGGCTTCTGTATCATTGCCCGCGGTGGTAACAATTACCAAAGTCTCTGTATTCTTAAAGGCTTCTAAAGTAGGAATAATGATCTTGGTGTTATTGTTTTCCAGGGTGCCCTGTGTTACCAGTATGGTATTTTTAAATAATCCGAGTTTATGCCGGAAATTCAATTCCTTTTCTGATTTCTTAGAGTGGGGTAGTATGGGTCCTATGAAGTGGATATGCTTACTTATATCCCGACGATAATACTCAAAGCCTGGTGTACCGCTCTGCAGTACCAATGTAGACTTTTCAATTGCAATTTCAAAAGGATTTGATCCTTTACTGGTAATACCCTTGTTCGCTAAAAGTTGGCGTAGTAAATCGTTTGGCTGTTTCAGTAAGTAAGTATCCATTATTTTTTGCAGCCATACGTATCCTTTTTTTCCTAAAGCAGTGGTAGCGGGTGTTAAACCTAATCCGACCGGAGCAGTATCCTTTGATTTTTCTACCAATGGTATAATACCTATACTGATAACCGGTTTCTGTAATTTTTCTTTTATAAAAGGAATGCCCGTAAAGCAAATATCGGCAATCAGTAAATCGAAAGGGAAGGTTTGATGTATTTCCTGTACATCCTGCAAAAACTCAGGGCCCCGCAGAATAAAGTACGGGCTCATGTCGAAACATATTCTTTTTATGCCATTCTTTATTTTTTCCGCTCCGGAAACACCTCATCAATATTATGCTGGGTTATTTCTTTGGCTCTTTTAAAGGGTAAATGCGGAATTTCTAAATTTTGCAGTTTTTCTTTAAATACCGAACCGGTGTACCATCGAACATCGTAGCCAGCGGCTTTTAAATACACAGCTAAACTGGTTAAAGGATTGAAGTGGACATCAAGGGGGATGGTGGCAAAAGGATTTTCTTTGGTTTTTGGTTAAGGGTTAGCATAGTTTTATATTAAATTATTTTCATTATTTTTTGCATATTTATAATGCAAAGGAAATACACCCCTAAGCAGGAAAATAATATACTTTATGTAGAAAAGGGTACATTTTACGCCATGTCGTTACAAGCAACTGTTGTCCGGGAAATTTTACAATCGGCTGCTTCTCATGGAGCTGCCTACGATACTCTTTGCCAATTAACCGGAGTTACCAACGAAGAAATTAGTGACTCCACAAAAATGGTAGAATGGGAAAAAGCGGCCCTGATCTGGAACCCATTGTTGTAGCTTTCAGGAGATGAATTAATTGGGCTGCACCTGGGCATGTAAATGAACATTACCATGATTGGAATGGTGGGTTTTCTAATGCAAAGCAGTAAGGATCTGGAGCAGGCTTTTCGAACTTTTTGTCATTATAGTACTTTGGTTACACCCATGGTTGATTTTAAATATGTTTCGAAAGAGGCCGTAAGCATAGAATTAATTCAGAACAAAATCTGGCCGGCAAAATACCCGGAAACTGCCCGCCAGGCCATGGATTTTGCCCTGGCTGCCATAGTTAAATTTTTGCGAACGCTATCCGGTAAAAATATAGTACCTATAAGAGTAGAAACCGAGTACAGCAAAAGGGGAGTAGCCGAATATCAAAAGTTATTTCAATGCGAGGTAGTCTTCAATGCCAAAGTAAGCAAGGTGTTGCTGCGGAAGGAAGATTTAAAGTACCCGGTAGTAAGCAACGACAAATCACTTTTTGATTTATTTAATTCTATTCTGGCCCAGAAAAAAGCAGCCATAGAAGAAAACCGGTGCAGTGAAAATCTAAAGCAAGTATTGTTTATGCAGTTTAAAGGGCGCATACCCACAATTGAAGAAGCCGCCTTAGCCCTTAACCTGAAAACTCGTACCCTTCAACGAAAACTGTTGGAAGAGAAAACCACTTTCCGGGCAATTGCTAATAAAGTAAGAGAAGAATTGGCCTTGCAGTTAATGAAGAATCCGGCCGTAAAAGTTTCCGAAGTATCAGATGTTTTGGGCTACTCCGACCTAACCGCATTTCGCCGGGCGTTTGAAAGCTGAACCAAGGAAACCCCCAAAATAGCAAAACACAAGTTAAACAAAACCTCCATTTTGTAAGGTTCCAGTTCTGCGAAGCAGAATTCCGACGTCAGAAGGAAAGGAAGCTTAGACCCGCCCGAAAGAGCCAAACGAGGCTCGCCTGCCACGAGGTAAACTTAGACCGTTGAAGCCGCCTCAGCACCGCCAAATGGGAGCTTTAAAAGGCTCCAAGAGAAGACGTAAGGAAAAGCAACTACTCCTGCTATTTCTAATCTTAAAAATGAAGCTTTAATACTTACCTGATTAGCTGCATCCAATATTTATTTTTTTCTGAAAAATCTGGAGCAATCGGATTATTCACCCAAAACAGCACTTTACCTAAACAAGGGAGCTTAAATTCAGATTTGTGAAGCAGCTATTAGAATTGTAAGCAGGTTTAGTCTTTGCTTTTTATTTGCTATCTTTAAATTTAATTAAGCCGATGGGTCACTTTTAATGTCGGTTAATTACTAGTAAAAGTGAGTTGCTTTTTATATGAAGTGTAAGTTTAGTTCTCTTCTAATTGCTATTCTCCTGCTAATAGGCATGGGTTGTCAGAAAAAAAAGGCTGATGAGGCAACGCTGGCCAATCCGGATGTAATGCATACCTCGGTTCGGAAGCTAACCGATGTAATGGTTCACGATATTTTTTCGCCCCCGGTAGCCAGCCGAATTTACGCTTACGCCAATATTGCCGCTTACGAGGCTTTAGTGCCAGGATATCCTAATTACCAATCATTAGCCGGACAGTTAAAAAATTTAAAAGATTTACCTAAACCTGCTGCGGGTCAGGAATATTGCTACCCGCTGGCAAGTTTACGTGCCTTTTTAACGGTAGGTCGTACTCTTACTTTTTCCGGCGATAAGATTGATGAATTTGAGCCACTGGTTTATCAAAAATACAAAGAAGCCGGTTTAGACGAAGAAGTATATAACCGCTCCATGGCTTACGGGGAAGCAGTGGGTAAAAAGATTTTGGAATGGGCCAATCAGGATGGTTACCGCGAAACCCGTGGCCATCGGTATACAGTGGTAACCGACCCCGGAAAATGGCAGCCTACTCCACCAGCTTATATGGATGCGGTAGAACCCTACTGGTATAAAATCCGGCCATTTGCCTTAGATTCGTGCAGCCAGTTTAAGCCAGCAGTACCTAGTAAATTTGATGTAAGTAAGGAGAGTGATTTTTACAAGGAAGTAATGCAGGTGTACGATGCCGGTAACAACTTAACTGCTGAACAAAAAGCCATTGCCTCTTTCTGGGATTGTAACCCCTTTGTAATGCATAATACCGGCCACGTAATGTATGCTACCAAAAAAATTAGCCCAGGTGGTCACTGGATTAATATTGCCGCCGTAGCATCTAAAAAAGCCAAAGCCGATTTTATGAAATCCGTTGAAACATACGCTTTGGTTTCTATTGCTTTGGCTGATGGTTTTATATCGTGCTGGGACGAAAAATACCGTAGCGCCCGTATCCGGCCGGAAACGGTAATTAACACTTACATTGATAAGGATTGGGTACCCTTGTTGCAAACGCCACCTTTCCCGGAATATCCAAGTGGTCATAGTGTAATTTCCACGGCCGCGGCGGTAACGCTTACGTCGTTGTACGGCGATAATTTTGCTTATACCGATTCCACGGAAGTAGTTTTTGGCTTACCTCCCCGTAATTTTAATTCTTTTAAACATGCCGCCGACGAAGCTGCCATTAGCCGTTTATACGGAGGAATACATTACATGCCTGCCATAGCCAATGGCCAAACAGAAGGCCAATTAGTAGGAGAGTTGGTAGTAAGTAAAATCAAAACCCGCAAAGCGGATAAAAAGGCGGAGCAAATTTCGATTGTAAAATAGTAGTTGGGGCTTTCTGCATCGGTTAAAACTATCAAGTAGCAAGTAGTGGAGTGGCCTTCGAATTTAAATAGTTCCCTGAATAAATAAGCTTGTTTCAGTCTTTTTGCCAAATGCTTGCTTCGTACTAATTAAGGAACTATGATTTGAATTTTTGCAAACCAATATTTTAAATGCAAAGTTTCAGGCAAAATTCAGGTCACCAAACTTAAAACTTCAAAGCCAGGAGCAAAAAATTAAGAAATAGTTACTACTTTCTGTTTCTTTTTAGTTGGTACTTACTAGTTTTACCGACTATATACCAGAACCCTAAAATTTAATTAGCATGAATAAAGTATTCGGAACCAGTTTAGCCGTTGTGGCATTAAGCGCACTATTTTTTATTTCTGCCGCCCTTGTTGCCAAACAAGAACAGGTGCGCCATGTGGTAGTTTTTAAGTTTAAGCCTACTGCTACTCCGGAACAAATTGCCCAGGTAACACAAGAACTTGGAGCTTTAAAAAGTAAAATACCGGGTATTGTAGCCTTTGAACATGGGGTAAATGATAGCCCGGAAAAGAAAAACCTAGGTTTTACGCACGTTTATTTACTAACTTTTGAAAATGCGGCTGCCCGCGATACGTATTTACCTCATCCGGAACATAAAAAATTTGGCCAGTTGCTCGGGAAACTGGGTATAATGGAAGATGTGTTTGTTGTAGATTATGCGCCAGAGGGTAAATAAATCCAATAGTTACTGAGAATTGTTATTTTGAAAAAGCGCCTGCTTTAATTTACATTAGCAGGCGCTTTTTCTATTATTTGCGTTCTTGTTTAAAAACAAAAACGCCTTTTTTATTAGCAACAATTATATCGGTTAGCTTATCCTGAGTTATGTCCTGGGTTACTACGTGCACGCCTACTCCGGAACTATCATCTATCAGGTGGGGAGTCCAGGTAGGGTTTTTACCCGGTTTCAATTCAAACCAATAAAGTACGGGCGGTTCATACTCTCCCGGGTCTTTGCCCATGTGCGCAAAGTAACGTTTTCCGGTTACCAAATCAGGATGCCCATCGGAGTTAATATCAATTAAGGAGAGGCCGTGCGTTTGAGTAAATTTATCGGATATTAAGTGAGTATTCCATTGCGGAGTACCTTGTTCGTTGCTTACTTGTTCGTGCCACCAAATGCCCAAAGCGTGTGCCGAAGCGGAAACTACATCCTGATCCCCATCCTTATCAAAATCGTACGCATACATTTGGGAGCAGGCTTCGCCAAAATTAGCCGGGTGAAAGGTCCAATCTGGTTGCATCCGGTTCGCAGGCGCTTCCCACCAACCTTCTTTTACCAGCACATCCTGGCGGCCATCTTTGTTTATATCGCCTACTCCTAACCCATGCGAGAAGGGTTCTGTGCCCGGGCTTTTTTCTTTACTAATAGCCGTTTGCTGCCAGGTAACATTCGCGGCAGAAACCGGAGGTTTAAACCAGGTCATTTGCCCAGTAGTAGAGTTACCCCCTAATAAATCCAGTTTACCATCGCCATCCACATCAAAAAATCCAGCCGATTCATTACCTAATGTAGTATGAATGGTATGCGCTGTCCAGTGCCCTTCTTTTTTCTTAGGGTTTTCGAACCACATAACTTCTTTGCCCGGAAAACCAACGCGTACAAAATCCAGCCAGCCATCATGGTTTACATCCATGGTTTGGCTTATAAAAGCATTGCTGTAACCTTTATCATAATAAAACTTTTCGGGTTTGGTTATTTCGTGTTTCTTCCAGGTGGGCGCTTCAAACCAGTAAGCACCAGCTAGAACATCTATTTTCCCGTCTTTATTTACATCGCCTACGGCCACTCCTTCCGCAATAAACTCATCCGTTAATACTTGTTTAGTAAACGATATGGTGCCCGCTTTTTTAGTTGTGGCAGTTTTAGCCGTTTTCTGAGCGAATATTTCAAAAGGTACTACTCCAATAAAAACTGTAAGCAGTAGACAAATAAAAAATGGATAGGGTTTTATATAATACCTTTCTGAAACCTGATTAATAACCATGGCAAGATATTTTTTCATAAATAGAGAGATTAGTTTAATAGGATACGGCAAACTGCCCGCATTATAATTAAATTCCTTCTTTAATAATGAACCGGATTGGGAAAAGTATTATTATAAATTTAGAAATAAAAGCATCTTTTACGGAATTACTGTATTTAAGCCGCGGTTTGGGCACCATAAAATAGAAAAGCCTGCTTTATTGGAGCAGGCTTTTTCAGTTGAAGTCTAGAATAACTCTTGGTTAGTCTCAATTAAGTTTAAATGGTTGTTTTTAGTTAAAACTTACAAAGAATAACCACTTACTTTCTTGAAAAAACCTTGTCACTCGTAGTAGCATTAATTGAATCCTGAAATTTACTGGCGTACTATTCTAATCCGTTCGTTTAATTTGCTGCCTTGTAATAATAGATAGTACACACCGGGCTGTCGCATAAATCCAGAAAAATTAAAGGCTAATACAGTGCTGGGTTGTTTTAAAATCCGCTTACCAATCGTTATTGTAGCCCCGGTGGTAGAAATTAATTTGTAAGAAATTTCTCCCTTTACTGGTTCTCCGAGTTTTACTTTTACCCGGCCGTCCTGGGTTGGATTAGGATAAAGGCGTACTAAGGAATTTTTAGTAGAAACCTCTTTGCTAACAGTTGCTACCCGGGCTGCCTGCTGTACTACACTAAAGGTTATTGTTAAAGGTGTACCGGCAATTCCACCACTGGCGGCTGAGTAAGGAGTAGCTTTT
>Ga0115853_100608_pt1 | contig 10470 bp, 7 predicted proteins | sample InSIn5gowninarea_FD_83867 | JGI IMG/M metagenome (GOLD analysis project Ga0115853, IMG submission 83867)
AATTGTCCAACCTTTTTTTTTTTTGGTAAAAGAAAAAATATTCCATTTTAAGATTTTTACACGATGAATTTTATTACATATACATTAAAATATGATTAGTAATACTATAAATACACCTATCACATTTTACTTTTAATTAATTGATTAGGTAAACCTAGATTTGTACAATCCATTCCATAAAAGAGTCCAAAATTTTCAATGATGATGACTAGCTTATAATGAAATCACCTAAAACAATAACACTTGTAAATCATATCACCAGTGCTATTAAATTGATTGTCCTATTTTTACTTCTTATTTTTGAAACAGATTGATTTTCCTATTAATATTACATCATTTTGTGTATAAGATATAACCTTTATTATTTAAGAGAGAAATAAACTTAAAATAGAATTTCATTCCAACAGACAAAATGGAAATTGGAAAGTAAAATAAAACTATAAATACAAAAAAATAAAAGTGACACACTAAACAAAGGATAAACTAATTTTGAATTGAAAATTAAGCATTTTAATGTTTATTCTTGCAAAATATTGCTAAATTGTAGATTCTACCAGAGAGTATATTCCAAAAACCACACAAAAAAATAAATTTGAACAAGTAAAAATTTAGGGTGGGACCACTTCATCCATGCATAGAGACGAGCCACATCAGCCAAAAGAAGTATACATAACGCCATATTAAGCAAAATAAAACCACCAATAATATCGCTTAAAACGAAATACCTTTCTCTCACATTCATATACCCCTAATTAAACAAAATAACATACAATCGGCTGCATATTATAAAGTATAAACACTGTGTTGATACTTGATAGTTGATACCCTATAAATAGCTGTTTAGTTGCAGCAACAAAATTGTCTTGTCTTTGTTTCAGTTAGGCGACATCCTCGAGAAATCGAAGCTCAACAACCATTTTCACTTCCTTGTTGTGTCCGCCCTCTTCTCCCTCTCTCTCCTAAATCCTATAAAACTCTCTCCACTCCAATTCCAATAAACTACACATTTTCACTCACCGGAGAATCCCGGTCACTCACTCACCATGTCGCAGTCTCTTCAACTATTCTCTCCAACCTCCAACATTGCTCTCCCCAAACACGCAACTTTCACTCCTTCTCTCTGCACCTCCAGTTGCCGCTTCCCGGTCAGTTCTTTCTCGAGACGTTATCGTCTCGCGATCAGAGCCTCGGCGTCGTCGTTCTCAGATCCGAAAGTTTTAGTGTCTGATAACGGAACGGCGGAGATTCTGTCGCACGTGAGCGCAAAGCCTGCGCCAGCCGCGGTTTCGTCTGATTCAGCGGCGATCGAGGTGGATGCGGTGACGGAAGCGGAGTTGAAGGAGAATGGTTTCAGGAGCACGAGGAGGACGAAGCTGGTGTGCACAATCGGGCCGGCGACGTGCGGGTTCGAGCAGCTGGAGGCGCTGGCGGTAGGGGGGATGAACGTAGCGAGAATTAACATGTGCCACGGGGACAGGGAGTGGCACAAAGCGGTGATCGAGCGCGTGAGGAGGTTGAACGAAGAGAAAGGATATGCGGTTGCGATTATGATGGACACTGAAGGCAGTGAGATTCACATGGGTGACCTCGGCGGCGCTGCTTCTGCTAAAGCTGAGGTATTTTCTCTTGGTTTTGTATTGAGTTCGCATTGATTTGGCAGTTGTTGGAAGTGATTGTGTGATTGATATTGCGGTACTTAGAGTAAAAAGGAGCTTAGGTTGAGCTCAAATATGGGTTAGAATCGAAAAAAGATGTAATGTATACAATATATGAATTAGTAGATATTAGATAAACATTAAATACTTAATATAATGTATAAAAGTAATACTTTTGGCAAGTTATCAAGGTGGATTTTTTTTTTTTGAGTTCAAATTGATGAGAAAGCGAAGCTTAAGTCAAGTTTGAGGTTTATCAGTAATAAGGGAGTGAGGCCGAGGACAAACAGTTTGATGAAAGCTTCATTTGAACCTTGTTTAGTATATAGTATTTTACAGGTCACTGAACTGACAAGTTTAATTTAATGTGCAGGATGGTGAGATTTGGACTTTTACTGTTAGAGCTTTTGGTTCATCTCGCCCAGACCGAACTATCAATGTAAATTATGATGGATTTGCTGAAGGTAATTGTCTTTGGAGTTAGGAGCGTGTTAATTCATTTTTATGCTAAATGATCTCTGTAGCATTTGTATGGTTTATGTGTTGAATTGTTTGATGGAGCTAAAACTGAAATTAAACATGATGCAGATGTGAAGGTTGGAGATGAACTCCTTGTTGACGGTGGAATGGTGAGGTTTGATGTGATTGAGAAGATTGGTCCAGATGTTAAATGCCGTTGCACTGATCCTGGACTGTTGCTACCTAGAGCTAATTTGACTTTCTGGAGGGATGGGAGTCTTGTACGAGAACGTAATGCAATGCTCCCCACAATTTCCTCTAAGGTTGGATTATTTTTCCTTTTTTTCTTTCCTTCTTGAGCATTCTCCTGCAAACTAGTTTATGCTACCACTGTTATTATCTGATGTCAATAGATACAGGAGAAAAGACTGGAAGAAACTACTTAGGCATATAATCTGTGACTTTTAACTGACAAAATAGTCTTAGAAGTCATGAAGTGGCTCTTATATCCCTATCTTCTCAATTGTATTTTATGTGAAAACAAACATTGGCTAACAACACCAGTTGTATATTTGAAATAAAACCTTTTCTTTGACTTACTAATGTGGGAACCTGTTGGATTAGTGAGAGCCACCAAATTCTACATTGCTAACAAGAGTATGTGCTAGTTAATCTGCCCTGTGAACTCCTTAAAAGTGTTGATGTGTTTTGGATTGTGAAGCCCAAGAGAAAACCCATGAGGACTGTGTCCAGAATGTATAATATCTATACTGGATTGCAGTGCTATACTGGTAGTGAGAGTAGGTCCTGGCTAGTTAATATCTATACCCTATGATCCATATATATATATATATATATATATATATATATATACACGTTTTGGGCTGAAAAGCCCAAGAGAAAACCCGTGAGGCCTGTGTCCAAAACAGGTAATAACTATACTAGGTTGTACTGTTACCTTACACCTAGTGGCTGTGTTCAGCTTCCCACATGCTTAAATTTACTTGTTAGTTACATGAGATTAAAATTACCAGCATTGGTTAGGGCCATCAGTTTCAAAAAATATGTAGTTGAAGAAGAAATTTGTTCTTTGTGAACTTTTACAATAATTATAATCCTTTTTCTTTAGTTATCATAACTGGGATGAGGCGTTGGTGTGAAGACATTCTGTCTGTCCCTTTCCTTGATAAGAAAGGCATTCTTCATGTGTCTAGATGTGTGTATGTGCACGTGCGCTTGCAATATATACACATTTCCTTTGCATCAGTATGTCAACTTCCATCATGTCCAGGAAGTACCTATAAATCCCTCATGAGTTGCTAAAGTTAAAAATTTTAAAAGATATTTGTATGTTCCTTTTTTCAATTAGAAAGACATTCTGTTTGTTTCTATATATTCCTCATGAACCGCTGAAGTAAAAAATTTTAAAAGACATTTTATATGTTCCTTTTTTATATGATAAGGATTCTGCATGTTTTTGTATGTGTGCATGTGGACATGCTCCTACACTCATATATGCATTTGTGCATCAGTATGTGGATGTCCAGCATGTACATTGTAGTGATCTTCCCTTGAGACCAAAAACTGTATGATCTCATGCTCAGGCTTCTTTATCTACAGGATTGGTTGGACATTGATTTTGGAATTGCAGAGGGTGTTGATTTTGTAGCAATTTCTTTCGTGAAATCTGCTGAAGTGATCAATCATCTTAAGAGCTATATTGCTGCACGGTCTCGTGATAGGTAATAATTTGTAAAGATGTTGTATCTTCTGCTCAGTTGCCATAATAGCATGTTTATGTTATATAATTTATTTGTTCTACACAGTACACACACACAAAATGATGCGTGTGTATTGCAACTTGAACAGTGCACTCATATTGATTTTCATTTTTTTGGTTGATTGTTGACTTTGTGTGTTTACAAATGAGAAACTTTAATCTTAAAACTGGATTGTGGTTTGTCATTAATCAAGTTCATTTTTTTATAATGGAATTCAAATTTGAAGTTGCAACTTTGGGGAGTTAGCTATTAATCTATTTGATGTGAGAATCCGTTTATTAGTTCAAATTGTTATGATGAGACTTAAGCATGTTTGACTGATGATTTTTGTTGAATGGATGGTGTTTTATAAGAATTTTATAATTATCTATTTGTCTTCATAAACCAAAGAACATGGTCAGGGCTTTACAAAATTGCGTTGTCTTTGACTGATTGCTAATGTATGTTCCTGGTACATGAGTAGCTTTTCTGATTTCATGTGTTTGCCAGAGAATATGAGAAATGCAGGCTTCTGTTCTGGCTTTTCTTCATGTCCTGTATTGTGGCTAGGTGGCTTTTGATGGATTGTGCTGAGACATTGTGGGATGTAATTTTGTAAATGTAAATGATCTTTTCAAGTTAAGGATTTTCCATGAATCAATTTTACTTGCTTTTTTCCTAGTGTGAGGAACTCAATTGTTTGCAGCAGAACAACTCTATTAATAGTCTTTGGCCTTGGAGTAGGTTTTTATAAATCATGTTTTGTGAGTTTCATGTTTGAAATTGTTCCTGACATTGTTTCTCATAAGTGTTGAAAGCCAGCTTTATCTTTTCATTATTATTATTATTATTTTATAAGAAACAGAGAACCTTTATACTCATCTGATCGTGAAGATTGTGCATGCTATCAAGAAAATAAAAAACATGGAGGAAGTTTCTCAGCATCTTCAGACATCCCTCTTTATGGAAAGGGGTATAAAATTAGTATTCTTTTAGCAAAGGTTTATAAATTTAACATAATTTAAGGGGTACCTGCTGTAGTTTCATAAAGTGGATTTTCAAACTTTGTCAAGTCATTAAATTTAATCAGCAATTTTCCAACATGTGCGGAGAAGTTGTGAATATTGTGAAGCAACTGATTTCCAGGAAAAAACTTTGATTGATTTACTGATGAGTTAAATTTTGATACTCAAGGTCATCACAATAATATAGCAGGCATGTTGCATGTATCTTGGCGAACAAGTTAGTTGATGTTTATTAATTGTGCTACTTTACTAGGAAATCCTATTTTAAAAATATGAAAAAAAAAAACCTTCAAAACCCCCAAAATTCTAATTGACCTCTTAGGAATGACATGAGTTGGCAGTTTGGCTGTTAACTCTCGCATTGAGTACAGTAAGCCCTTAAATTTTGGTTTGATTTAGTTTGTTATCTGATTTATTGTTGATTGTAATAGGATTTGTCACTTATCGTGTCCATTTGCAAGAACCAAATCATTGAATTTTGTTAACACGTTCGGCTCCAGGAAGCTGGAAGATCTAGTGCTGGCTGAGTTTGAGTAATTATATATCATTTTATGTCCTTTTCATCATGGACTTTTGCTTTTACTGAAAGAAGACAAATAGAACAAAATGTTTTGGGGAGATCAGATGTTGTGCACTAGTGAAACCAACTAGAGAATACAATTGTCTCTCACTATAAAATCTGTCTGCATATGGTTAAATAGGTGGGTAGTTTTCCACTGAAAAATGCTTTTTGTTTGAGGTCAAAGTTAACCTCTTAATGGTTATAATATGGAAAAAAAATAGCACATTCTCCTTAGCTTCGGAAACTGAAATAGCATTTCTTGCATAAGAGACATCTAATAGAGCTTTGGGATAAAGGAAAAAAGTAAATGATGGGCTGAAATGCATAAGTTCATTGGCTAAGGAGCTTCAAATAGTGGAAGTGATCTTGCAGGCCTGTGGTAAAACCCTCAAGACCCTGAAAGACTTGCCAGTATGGCAAATCAGTGCTTCTGATCACTTAGGTATTATTTAATTAGATTACAGTGTTCTTTCCAAGCACTAATTACATATATGTGTGCACCAGACCAATCTGAAGGGTATTAAATTCATAATTACCTCAAAGTTATAGAGAAAATTATCTAAAAGAGGAGATTGACTTCTCTACAAGCTGGGTAATTAACTAATAGTTTGATGGTGACTCTATATTCTAGTATGATGAACAATGTGCCATTTTCTTTTTCATATCGTGCATTTCCTTTACCAGATAGATTTTTAATTCCATTAATGGATGCCCTTAATTGTTTTGATTAAAAAGTCTCTGCAATGTGTTTCATGAACCAACCCTAGTCATTGTGTTTGGGTCTGCTAATGAGAATATACATTATGTCTACTACTTGTTAAGCAATTAAGGGTCTCAAGTTAAATTCATCTAGATGTTGGGGTAGCATCATTTCTCATAACATGTGTTTTGTAGACACCGGAGATTGGGGTCCTTTGCCTGGGTATGACAACAGCATCAGAGGCTTGGAAACTTGATATTCCATATGGAACAGGAAGTTAGGTTGGTATATCACCATGGTTAACAGCATTAAAGGCTTGTGACCCAATTTCCATTAGGAGGAAAAAAGGGTGGGGTAGGTGGGGCAGGGGTTGTTGGGGAAGTTCACATCTTTGGGGAGCAAGATGAATTTGTCATATTGCATTCTGAACTCAAAACTTATGGACCAATGGGACTTGCCAACTATAGAAGTCATGTCGAAATTGATAATAAGTACAAGTTTGATAAACTTATTTTTGGTATAACTGGTTCATTATTGTTGCTGGTGAGAATTTCTTGAAATGTTTCAGAAACCGTCTAAAATTTTTTGTCCCTTTTGAAACTTGTTCCATAGGAACTCTGTGTTACAGTTTCTTTATTTGTGATGAGGAAAAAACATCATTTACATAATCAGTTTGCCTTTGCTTTCCTCTACTTCCAGCGTGAAGAATAGTATGCTCTTTGATCCAGAATTATTTTGTGTTCTTTAAATGATACAATTAGGGGCACGGCACTTGGAGTTTCGTTGAACAGTTGCCAGTTCCTTCTAAAATGCTTTTCGTACTTATTGCTTTATTGAATCTCATAGCCTGGAAATTGTAAAGTATCCTCAATTTCTATGCACTATTTGATTCCTGAATTCCCTTTGATTATTTGTACATTTGTCCTGTGAGTCACTTCCGATCAGAAATTTGTCTGTCTTGTTATTAACTGATATCCTGCTTTCAGTTCTAAATTTTCTACATAAACTAGCAATGTTATCTCAATTAACACTGCATAATGCAGGAAGAGCTGGAACATCTTGAGAAGACAGAGAAGGCCTCAGCTGCGTGCGAGGAGTAAGTATGACAAGATACATTTTGTTTTGATACTGTATTTACACTTAGATTGCTCATCCAAAGCTCGCAAGAGTACATACAATTTGCATGCTGATTGATGTTTTCAATGTGCCAGAATTCTGAGTAATGTGGAAAAGAGACCCGATCCGCTACTCTCAGTGTATAAATTTCTGTTCCTTTATTTGTATGTAGTGTTTCATTAGTTTACTAATTTTGGCAATATCTGAAATTTCTCTTTATCCTGCCTTGACAGAACAAATGGTCCTGCAAATCCAATATGGGATCGATGGTTTGAAGGACCCCAAGATCCACAAGGTTGCAGATGCTGGATTCTGTGAAGATTTGCTGATTACAAGCCGTGACTTCCATTACCATACACAGTTATACACACCAAGGCTTCAGATTACATGTTATAATTGAAAATCTATATTGTCATCGACAACTGTTTCATGAAATGCTTCATTGTGCAGAAGATTACAATTTTGTAAGAAGATTGTTTTTTGGTTGGCAAGTGGTAATGAAATGCTTCTTGGTGTAGAAGATGACAGTTTTGGGCAGCTCTTTCTCTAAACATGATAATTTTTTTCAGGAAAATCAGAATGGAATAAATGTACAAATTTGAACAAACGTATCTCATAGAATTTAAGTTTACAAAATGTTGTTTTCATTCACTCATCTTTAAAGCCCATGGAAATGCCAATAATCAAATGCTTCTCCGTGCAGAACATGACAAATTTTTCAGCAAAATCAAAATGTGTAATCAATCTACAAATTTTATGAAGAATGGCTCTCAGAGATTTGCAATGGTACATAGCTTGAAACCATGAGATGTGACCTTGGTTACATTTCCCTCTCCTTCCTTCAACTTGGAGCTTTTCCCGTTATCCGCTGGGAAATCCACTCCAGACCATCAAACAGCCCATCTCCAGTAAGTGCACTGCAGGCTTGAATATGCCAGTCGTGATTCTTGATGCTGTGAAGCGAAAGAGCATCAGTGATCTCAGCCGGGGTCATAGCATCCTTGAGGTCTTGTTTATTTGCAAAGACAAGCACAACAGCATTCTGTAGGTCGTCGTGTCCTAGAAGCCTAAAGAGTTCATCCTTCATAATGGAAATCCTGGCTCTATCAGTGCTGTCTATAACAACGACAACAGCATGCGTTCCACGATAATAAGTTGCCCATGAAGTCCTCAGTCTTTCTTGTCCGCCAACATCCCAAGCCTGATATAACCATTAGCAAACAAACAAGTTTAGGCATCTTAGTATTACACAGAAATCACACAAACACTTGCTGAGCACGGCATAACCAAATCAATCTTCCTAGAAAAACCAGGAGAAACATGTAAAACTATATGAATTTGTTACTCAGATCAGTTTAATACTAAGTTACTAACAATCAAGCAGCATTGAGCTGACTGACAGAACTTGAATGAGCAATCTTGATCCAACAACCAACTCATAATCAAACCTTGACAGTTGATAAAGGAGAAAACCAATCCACAAAAAGGCTTGATGGCAGCAGTACAACAGGTTCATTAGCATCATTGTTATAGATTTCAATAAAAGACCTATCCATCCCAATCTAAATTTTAATAAAACAAGCCCACAAAAGTGTAGCCTATATTAACACAAAGCGCCTACTTTCTTCTCTTCAGTATCATGAAATTGTCTTGCATATTAATTTACTTCCATGCGATTAATACCTAGGTAAACACATCAAATATTCATTTTGTAAAAATATTTTTATGTAAGATTTAAAAATGTAGATTACAACATATTTAGAATACAGGAAATAAGAAACAAGATTCTCTTAAAGCTATGGTAATATGACTATGTGCAAATAAACTAACTACAATATTAGTTTTGGCAAATCAATTGGTAGCAATTTGCACATGTACTTGCTAAAAAAGGAGTGATAAAGGTCAATTGAGCGAAAGTTAGCATCCTAATATCTCATCAAAATTCAATATCCTATTACGTATCTAAAGAATTCTTAATCTATAAAAAATATTGCAACATGATACAAACATGTGTAAGACCATATGACTCCTATAATCACATCACAATCAGAACCAATCCTTTTCATAAAAATGATCTCCATCTCTCTCTCGCTCTCGCTCTCTCTCAAAATATATGGACTCTTTAACCCACTTAGATATTGATCTTCCTTGCAACTTGATGACCATGTCAACCCACATCTATTCAGTAACTTTAATATGAGTGTCTAACATTAAACTGGAAAGCAAAAATTTAGCCAGTCTTCCACCAAAGAGCTCTAAACATAGCATCATTCACATGCAGTCTTTGACACTTTGTCTCCCTACCCCCAGACCCCGCGTGTGGAATCCTTAGGACACAAAAATCACAAAGATTGGCAAGTAATCTTCAGGCATCAATCACTTCTAGTGCGTCAAAAATGAATTCAACCATTAGAGCAACCTAAACAGGGATAACAATTGTTACTAAATATACAGTTCCCATTAATTGAAACCCCATATGCATAGCTTTGGTCTTTCATTTTTCTATTCACTAAATATATCAATTAACCTCACTTGTACAAATTTATAACCATTAAAACACAACCTACCACACCAAAAGTAATAAACCTGCAAACATCTAAACAAAGCAATAATAAAAAGACAAAATCTTGACGTGGGAATCGCACCTCGAATCGAATGTTCTTGTAAACAAGCTCTTCAACGTTGCTACCAACAGTTGGGTGAGTAGTGACAACCTCCCCCAAGTGCAACTTGTAAAGCGTCGTCGTCTTACCCGCATTATCCAACCCAACAATCACAATCTTGTAATCCTTCCCAGGAAACAACATGAACCAAAACTTCGATATAAATGCTCCCATCGTTTTTTTAATTTTTTCTTTTTCTTCTTTTATTTTTTTTTTTACGTTAACACCTGAGAAATCAAATCAAATCAAATCATTTCAAACAAACCTATGGCTTACTAAATACTGAAATTTCTGTTACCTAAAATCAAAAAGCTATGATTGTGAATTGTTCTAAATGATTAAAAAACAATAAACAAAAATCGGAACAAAAAAAATGAAATCAAGATTGAAAATGATCTAAAAGATAGGAGATATATGGAAGTTGAAATCAAACCTGGATAAAGAGATTTGGAGACGAAGGAAATGGACGGAGGTGATGGAGAAGATTGGTACGGAGAGGATTGAAACCGATCGAGAGATGAGAGATGGAG
>Ga0115853_100609_pt1 | contig 10454 bp, 13 predicted proteins | sample InSIn5gowninarea_FD_83867 | JGI IMG/M metagenome (GOLD analysis project Ga0115853, IMG submission 83867)
AGAGCATGAGCTCGAAGAACGAAGAGCGAGAAGTAGGCTTTCTACCATGCTCATACCTTCCCCTGCATCGCTAACCCTCCCATAGTACAAGATCTACCTCTTCGAGTTTGTCCTTGGAGATGTGAGTTGATATCGGGGCTACTAGCTGCCCGCAATCTACCTTGAGCTGAAAGAGTGGCATTGGCCGGAAGTGATGGACGTTGGGCACGACTCTGTTGATGAACATTCTCCCCCCTGGATCCGTGGCGCGATTGAGCAGGAGCAGTGTGACGATTGTTCTCTTCGTGAGAATATCCATTTGGTGGTGCTTGACGGGGGAAGGGGAAGGTGCCGTTGGATGATTGGCTTGATCGTGCGTTAGAGTGGGTTGACATTGGGGTTTGCATCGGGGTCTCGGCCGTAGGAGAAAAGTAGGATTCTTGGTTGGCGGCGTCCTGTATCTGCTGCGTGCGCAGGGTTAGTGGAGGCTGACCGTTGTAGCCCATAGGAAAACGTGGAGGTGGTACCCTTTCGCTTTCGCCAGTCGTTGATCGCGAACGTATTGAGGGGGTGCCAGTATTCTGTCGTGAGTAGGGGTAGCCTGTAACAGGGTCGATGTCCTCGTCAGCATCTTCTTCGTCTTCTTCCTGGTATGGGTTTTCCAAGACTTGGTCGCGCATGTATGCGAACTGGGTATCTGATGGCCTGGAGGCTGTGGTGCTGGCGCTTGTCCGCGCCTGGTCCTTCCACATCCGGCGCTGGGTATCAACCTGCATAGCCCATTTCTTCATGGTTTCCTCGGAGGTGAATTTGATGATGAAGTTCTCGATTCCCGGGTCGCCCTTCCAGAAGATTTGGCAGGTGTATGAGCCTGCGTAGGTTAGCTGGGGTGTTATGAATAGAGGCTTTGGTGGTCGCACCTGGCTTCTGGAGAGAGATGGTCTCTGTGACGTTCTGCATGAAAATGCGGCCCTTGAGCTGCAACTTTGGCTTCCCGTCTTTGGTGACTAGGGATCGAGTGGACATTTTGTTTTTTGGCTTGTTGACGTTGATCTCTTTACAGCAGAGGAGAATCATCTCGAAGAGGTAGATCTTGTACTATGGGAGGGTTAGCGATGCAGGGGAAGGTATGAGCATGGTAGAAAGCCTACTTCTCGCTCTCCGTTCTTCGAGCTCATGCTCTCACCCTTGAGCACAGTATACTGGCCATGTAGAAGAAGGTCACCAAAACCTTCAATCTTGTGGCCCTTCCAGTCTTCTACGAGCGTCTTGAGCTCTTCTACTGCTTCGACACGTTCTTCGCGCGCAATGGCGTCGTTGGTGCCTGCGAGCACGGAAGAGGCCGCTGCGATACCCCGGGAGATGTCTTCTCGTCGTCCTTCGTCGAGGTCGCCCTTGTCGCGAAGTTGCTGTTTGTGTTAGCGAAGGGGTTGGAGAGGAGGCTGTTAAATCATACCTGAAGCAGTAACGGGTATTTGGTGAGTCGTTGGAATGGTTTCAAAAGGAAAGACGCAAGCAAAGTCGGCGACTCAACCATCTGTCGCATCTCAGCTGGTCCACCGGTCTCCTTTAGCTTGTCGAATTCGCGCATAGCAATCTGCTCGCACTTCTTCTGGTTCGCAATGTACGGCTCGTAGACCTTGAAAGCATCTTTGTATAAGACGAACAGGTTGCCCCAGTTTTGCTCATCGGGGTGCTGTGCGTTGGTTTGTTCGACGCGGATCAGGAAGCGGCGCTGGAAGTCGAGGAGGGCGTTGAGATTGAGGAAGATGTCGTGCACTTGGTCACCACTAATGACACCCCTTTCTTCTACCAGCTTCTTGAACTCCTGCAGCAGCTCCAGATGCTGTACGTAGGTACGCTCCGTCTTGACCAGCTCGTCGATGATGTGCTCGCGCTGGGTGCGCTTGGTGCCGACGCCGCCAGCGTTGTCGAGGGATTCGGTGACGCCAGCAATCTTGCCCTGGGCGACGAGCTCGTCCAGGACTTTGTTGACGACGTTGGTGACCTGTGTGGATCTGTTAGCGCGGGCCTACCCCACAGTCTGCTGGATGCTCACTTTCACAAATCCGGTTGTGTCGTCACCGTACAGGTCGCCGAGGATGAAGCAGCTATCCTGGGGGATGCCCAGCTCGGTGACGCAGCTCTGGATGAACTTGTAGCAGGCCATCTTCTCGTTCTTCTTCAGGCTCTTCTCGTCCTGCTTGGAGCTGGGGATGGTCAGGAGGGTGCGGGGCTCGAGGGCGTTGTACAGCTCCATCAGCGGGTAGCCCCTCCGGAAGGTGCGCCATAGCAGCGTGACGGGGTCGGCATCGTCGTCGGCCTTGCCCTCCTCCTCGGCGATCCAGCGGTTGAAGCCCGGGATAAAGCGCAAGCGCATCTGCAGCGTCAAGCAGCGCTGGAACAGCGAGGTGTCCTTGTCGGCCCGCTTGTTGAGGACATTGTCGGAGGCTTCGACGGGTCCGCCATTGACGGGCGTCGACGATGTCGGGAAGCTGGGCGGGGGGTTGAACAGCGTCGAGCTGCTCGTGGCCTGGGTGCTCTGCGTGTCGCGCGCGCTGCTGTGCGAGTAGCTCGAGTAGGTGCTCTGGAAGCTCTGGTGCGACATGAGGGCAGGCGGCCCGGTCGAGGTCATCCGGGCGTGTGCAGTTTGCTTTGAGGGCGACTTTGGTGGTGTATGGGAGACGGCAAAGGTGGTATGGGCTCTCACCAGACCCGAGTGAAACGATAGTCCGCCCTCCATGCTGCTTTCATCGATCTCCTTGCGCTCGCGCTAAGCCCTTAGGCGGTCAGGGTCGAAGCTGCTAAACCGAGCAGGGCGGCGAGACGTGGATCGTGCGGCGACAGACAACAATTTCACGGCCAGGCCTGCAGCACGCGGGTCGCGATAGCGGTCGGAAGCTCCAGAGTTCGCTGATAGTCGTGCTATCGCGGGTGTGTGTCTAGGAGATGTCTGGAGACGCTGCAGCGGGTAATGCTGAAAGGGGCACTCGTGCGTTTCACCCGCATGTGCGGCGTTGCCCATGTCATGTGACTGCGACGACTACAAAACTCAAAACATGTCACTGTTCCCCGTCTGCGTTGGGCTCGCATTCCGTACCAACGCGCACGTTTGCAGCCGTCGTGTCCACGAGCGACGGCCTCGGTGACACCCCCACAGCCAGCCGGCGCGTCGCCGTTCCACTCGCTCAGAGCCCAGTCCTTTGATGAACCGCGAGTCTGCGATATATGACAGCTGACTCACTCTGCGAGCCGCCCTGCCCATTCCCATGACTTGACCTTTTAGCAATGTGCCTATCGCAACATAGCACCCTCTTCGCCCTTTGCATCTGCCGCGTGCGTATTTGTTATGTCGGCACAAGTGCTGCCTTGGGCCGCGATCGTCTCGACACTTGCCTGTCGCGGACCCATTTCTCCAGCCTTGTTGGCCGGGAACGTGACCCTTGGTACAGCGCGCGGCTCATGCGAGTATTGTTAGAGAGCGGTGTGAGAGAACATGTCCTGTTCTGTGGCCATGATGCCATTGTGGTAAACGGCATGGGGGCTGGCTAGCCGCCCGTTCTCACATGCCACACGACGACAAGACAGCATTGGTCCAGCTCCGAGCAACGCGAGAGCAGGTGATGTTGCCCGATGGGCGCGTCGAGTGCATGAAATACCTGCCACAAATACCTGCCAAATACCTGGGCAAGATATTAAAAGCTTCAGTATCCCAAGGTGACGAGTGGAGCAACCTTGGGTGTCTCAGACACTCCGGTGAATTGTCACCATCAAGCACGTCACCTTACCAAGCAATGGCTCAACAGTAAAATTCAAACTAAAATTCAAACTAAATTCAAACGGCTTGCGCAAACCTCGTCGACTAGTCGCTTCATGTACATTGCAAACCTTGCCAGGTGCATGTGAAGAGAGTAATGACATCGGGGAATTCTTCCAATCTTCTAGACTGCATCCTTCCACTTCTAGTGCATCAGCCGTTAAGCGGGCAGTCTAGCGTTGGCTCTCCTGGTGTGTCTCAGATGCGAGCGACTTGGCCGCACGAGTAGTAGTCCGCATGCCCTAGCCAGCTCGGCTAGCGGCAGATCTGGAGTGAATGGGTGCGGGTGCACGGGCGCAAAGGCGCGTGTGTTGCGGGAAGCAATGATGCACTGGGCACTTGTCGAGGCTCTGCGAAAGTTGGAGATTCCCATAGCAAAGCCCATGTGCACCCCGACAGCCACACAAGACAACACCCGTGATAGCCCGTCCCTGCATAAGACACCACAACCGCCACCCGTCGCTTTCCGTGACTCCAGTACGTACCCTGATTACCAAGATCGCCAGGCAGCATCAGCCCGACCGCCCTGGGAGCGCATGTGCAGACAACATCACCTCACCCTTTCGCCGCAACAGAGAGTGCGCTGCAAACGGCACACGATTGCGTATCGACTAGCGACTTTTGTCTCCACCCACCCACCCAACTTGCGCGCACCGTCATGGCAGGCCCTCTAGGCACCCCGAATGCCCAATTTTCTGCCTCGCCCTACATGCATCCTTTCCGCCCTGCCTCTTCCATGAGTGCAAACCGCTTCGACGAAGGCTACTCCGAGGACACCAGGAGCCAGAATGAGGGCGACATGGTTATGCGCAGCGATGTGCAGCTGACTGACAGCGAGATGGGAGTCAACTCGCCCTTCGTCCTGCCCGACTGGGTCATGGCTCTGAGCGAGAACGAACGGAGTGGTAAGTAGCAGCTGCGGTGTGACGGGAACCTGCGCTGACATCATGTATAGAATTCGCCTATGCCATTCTTCGCTCGCTGCGGACCTCCTCGATAGCCGGCATCGTCGAAAAGCTCAACCCTCTCCTCCACCTCGACCCCGTAATACACCTGCCTCCTGAAATCACTTTCCAAATCCTCTCGTACCTGAACCCCGAGACGCTCTTGCGCGCATCAACACTGTCCCGGTCGTGGAGGGAGCGGGTGCTGGACAGCCCCCTGTGGAAGCTGCTTTTTAGACTAGAAGGCTGGAACTCCAACTTCCCCCAGGTCCGCGCATACGAAGAGGCGCAGAGACAGAAACGCGCAGAGTTTAAAGAGAAGGAGCGAAAGACGCGACACAGAGCCGCCGAGGATACCGACTATGGCAAGCCATCCCACAAGAAGCGCGTGCGGGAACGACAGTTGTTTGGCGACGGCGCCGCGTCAGAAAATGGCACGCAGATGTCAGCAGGCGCGGGCTCTACTAGCAACGTATGGGGCGAGCAGCACGGAGCAGTTGAGGCTGACGACAGTCCGTCTGTCAAGTCGGAGGACAAGATGGAGGGCATCTCGTTCCATGGCGCATCACCTACAGCATCGCCTGCTGCTATAGCACGCAAAGAAAGAAGACAGGATGCTTCGTCTGAAGAAATATCGCCCGCGCTCGCAGTAGCAGACACGAACGGACCTCCCATACACCCGTCACTCCTGCTCCCTGGCCCGGAAGCCAGGATCAACTGGCAATACCTTTACAAGCAGAAGAGGAGGTTAGAAGAGAACTGGAGCACCGGTCGTTATTCCAATTTCCAGCTACCACACCCGAACCACCCAGAAGAAGCTCATACCGAATGTGTGTATACTATACAGTATTCCGGGAAGTACCTGGTCAGCGGCAGCAGGGATAAGAGCATCAGAATCTGGAATCTGGATACCCTTCGCTTGGTACATCCACCACTCACTGGTCACCAAGCTTCCGTTCTGTGCTTACAATTCGACGAACGCCCTGATCAGGACATTGTTGTGTCAGGTGGCAGCGACTGCAAAGTTATCCTTTGGAAGTTTTCAACCGGACGTATCATCAAGGAAATCGAAAGGGCGCATTCGGAGTCGGTTCTGAATCTAAGATTCGACGATCGCTACCTGGTCACATGCTCGAAAGACAAGACGATCAAGGTCTGGAATCGCAAGGAGATGATGCCAACGGACGACACGTACCCTTCATCTACCATGAAGTCGAGCGCTCGGTTCCCTTCCTACATCATCAATATGCAGGAACACGTTGAAAACCAACACCTTCATTTCAAACCCCTTCTTCCATACAGCCTCATCATGACGCTAGAAGGCCACGGCGCTGCAGTCAATGCCATCCAGATTCTTGACGGGCAAATTGTCTCAGCATCTGGAGATAGGAGCGTCAAATGCTGGGACGTCCGCACCGGCGCATGCACAAGGACATTTTCAGGTCACACCAAGGGCATTGCTTGTGTTCAGTTCGACGGACGACGCATTGTTAGTGGAAGCTCAGACGAAAGCGTACGCATCTTCGACCGCGCGACAGGAGCTGAAGTGGCCTGTCTGAACGGCCACAGTAATCTTGTGCGCACCGTGCAAGCTCAATTCGGCGACCTTCCTGGCAACGAAGAAGAGCTTGAGGCCGAAGCGCGGTCCGTCGATCGAAACTACTTTGCAGCACAAGCTAGTGGTCTGCTCGCTGACCAAAACCTTACCAGGGCTGAGCGACGTGCTCGCAACGCTGGTTCCCGCGACCCATCCAAGATATTCGCCTATGGGGCTAAACTCCCACCGGGTGGCGGCGGCAGCAAATGGGCGCGCATCGTCTCAGGCTCCTACGACGAAACAGTCATCATCTGGAAGAGAGGACCTGATGGAACCTGGGAGAAATCTCAGACACTCCTACAGAACGATGCTGTCCGAGCTGCTGGCGGCCGCCCACGAAGGCCAGTTAATCATGCTGCCAACGCGAATGCGAACCACGGTGCCCAACACCACAACCAACCAGCTAACGCCCAAGCTCCTGCGCAACAGAACAACTTCCAGGCTCTCGCACAGCAGGCTCAAGCTCAGGCTCAAGCAGCTCAGACATTGGCCCTGCAAGCCAATGCCCTCCACGCAGCATCCCAAGCAATGCATGGTCCGGCTGCCAACAACGCAAATGCAAACGCAGCCACCCACAACGCGGCAGGAAACAACGCAAACGCTGCAAACGCAACAACAGCACAAGGCGCCGCAGGCCCAGCTAACGCCGCACCACACCACCACCATCACCATCACCATCACCCCCCTCACCCGCTCGCCGCACCCCTCAACGCCAACAACGGCACAAACTCGCGAGTCTTCAAACTCCAGTTCGACGCCCGCAGGATCATCTGCTGTAGTCAAGATCCGACGATCGTTGGATGGGACTTTGCCAATGGGGATAAGGATATTATGCTTGCCAGTCAATTCTTTGGCGACTCTTACTAGGGATGGGAGGACAAGAGGTATGGCTCGTATGTATTCTGAGTGTTTTGAGTTTCTGTGAAGGAGCACGAGTGTGTTGAGAATATTGATGATGGGGTTAATGTTTGTTGTATTATGAGTTATGTACATAGCGTTGCGTTTGGCATTGCATTGGGGAATAGGCTCTCTTCGTATAGCGTTTTTTGTGGCTTGTTAATGAAACATCGAATTACCTTCATGTTTTGGGCTTCAGCTGATCACTGAGTTTCATTGGTGCCACGATCGATCTTGATTGGCGCCGTACGCGCCAAAACGCCACCAAAGTGGCTGTGCTTGTTGTAGGCCTCGTCTACGTCTTTTAGACATCTCACCTCGCCGACAGGTGCATCTACGCTTGTAGACTCCGACCCCAATGTTGATCTTCCTGCGACCATTCTTGAACAAGCTGACACAATCTCAATCCGTACCGGAGTGAACAACCACTGAGGTTCTCTCTTAGACAAGATGACTTACTGGACCCAGTTCTGGCGATGGACTTCCAGCCTTAGCACCCTCCCACTTCGTATGGACAAATGGTTGCTTTCGCTACCAGCTGGATGGAAGATATCGTTCGGTATCTGGATAAGATATACAGTGGACAGTCCAGGGGCGCCGCCCTCTATGGCTTTGGTATGTCACCTTGGGGTTTGACATGGCTACTAGCTGACTTTAACAGAATGGTGAACGGACAAGATACAGGCACACACCTATAGATAAGAGGCAAGGAGACATCCGTTTGCTCGTGATCTATCCTGGAAATCCTGGCGACACGATAAGCACGTCTTTGGTCACATCGCATCTGAGCGACAGCCCTTCCTTCGAAGCAATCTCCTACGTCTGGGGCAACTATAGTGATCGAGCCCAAATATTAGTTGACGGCCAGCTCTACTGTATTAGCAAGAGTTTACACGACGCTCTTCACGATTTGAGACATCCAGATTCAGTAAGGACTTTCTGGGCGGACCAGGTGTGTATCGACCAAAGTGCCGAAAGTATGGCCGAAAGGAGTGATCAGGTTGGGAAGATGGGGCAAATTTATAAAACTGCAAGTAATGTTGTTGTGTACCTGGGCAGAGGCACAGAACATACCGAGACGGATATGCAGCACTTGCAATCTTTTATACAACCATACGCCCGAGGAGAAGAAGCCCCGTGGTCCCATATCCCGATACCCGATTTAGGCCGAAGTATCAACAATATCCTTACCAGTCCTTGGTTCGAACGCATGTGGACAGTTCAGGAGGCAGTATTAGCCAAAAAGACTACGTTACAGTGCGGCAACTACCAAGTTCAGTGGACTTGTGACCTGCGAACATTACGAGCTTTAGTGTTCCGAATCAAGTCAGCGGTTATATCACCGGTTTACCATTTACATGGCACTGCTAAAGTCGATTGGACCCCTTTACTTTACATCCTCGAATCACAGATGAGGCAGGCTGCGCGGAAGGAAGGCGTTGTTCTGCAGCGGAATCTACTCGACGTAGCCTTCGACTACCGGTATCGAAAATGTGTTCAGCCCCGTGACAGGTACTTTGCAGTTCTTGGCATAATAGAGGATGATCGGGGAGGTTCGATGTGTTTCGAGCCCGATTATAGTATAAGCGTGGAAGAAGTGCATCGACAATTCACCGCCGAGATCCAGCGCATCAGCGAGATAGAGGATGCTCCACTTGAAGAGTTTCGGGCTGTTGACCCAAGCTCTCTTCCTAAATGCCTGGGGGTTGACCCAAGCCCTTTTCCACGTCTGGGGGAACCATGGATTGGAAGTTTTACACCAATATGCACGAGTGCCCTAAACGATACTGGTTGAAAATCGCATGCTGCTTGTCATAGTGTTTAGAACTTGGCGAAGAGCTTGTAAAGGCAGCCATAACTGCGTTCGTTATGCCGGAGAAGTTTCAAATACGATATATAAAGCTGAAAGAATGAGTTGGAGAAAGCCGTAAGAATGAACAGTTCCGGCACTGACACAAATCCTCGAGAAGCATGAGCTACCAAGGAGCTCGGTTCTTCCAAGTTTTACGTCTGCTCGAATCTGCCCTGGAGATACATACTACGACCTTCCTGCTCGACTCATGATAGAGATTCTTGCGTACACCTTCGGAGCAGGTTTTGTGCTTAATAATCGAGGCTAGGAAAGAAAAACAACTTTTTGAATCGTTACCTGGGCATGGCTAACTTGTACACCGAGGCAGAGTCAAGAATTGTATCGTAATGCGATATGATGCAGAGTAATAAACTATTCCCAGCCAGTCTGACCGCAATAGATCTCAGTTACATGTTGACACGAAAGGAGTGCCGTTTGGTGTGTACAGATCTCCCAGCTCAAAGGAAGAGAGCGAAACCGACTAGCGAAGCCAAGAACTCTGGATTCAGACCAACTTCTGCCGGACTCTGACCTGCTAGGAAAACCCATTGTTGTATAGTGAAGATCAGATTGTGTGTGACGCGTCTGGATGCGCGTCATCGGAGGGATATTAGGGTGCCAAGTCTGATCGGCACTAAGCACCCCTGCGACTCAGTAGCGTGGGCGGACCTCGAGCATCGGAAGCCGCGCCCACGCCAGGCTGACAGCACTCAAGATGGACTTCGTCTGCAGCTCTCGTTTGCCTTGTACTTGTTCGACCTGTCATTCACAGTAATCTTCTGTTGATATCCCAACTATCTTCCTGCGACATATTACTTGTCATGCGCGCCTAGCGATTTCCAGATCTACCCGCGAATCCAACGAGAGCTGAACCCACGATGGTTGTCAGAGCTGCTTCAGGAACCCTGGGCGGGGTGTCGATGAAGCACCTGTCCCTTGTGACGGTAAGCACGTCTTTGTGTCCCTGCTCGGTATATGCGCATAAGCTAATCTTTTCGTAGCTCACCTTCCAGAACTCCGCCCTCATCTTGGTACGGCCACCCTTCATGGCGGACGACAACCCATGCGCGAGCAAAAAGCGCACTCAGGATGCGAATTCTGTATAAGAAGGACCGGACCGTGTCAGTGGCTGACACGACATCAGATTATGCATTACTCAAGGGTAATGCCTCTAGCTGGAGAGCAGAGATATCACGCAAGCACAAGCGTCTTTCTGAATGAAGTGATCAAGCTAGCTATAAGCTTGACTATGGTATGGCAGTGGTACGGAAAAGCATGATTGCTGTTAGGCTTACAGTACCTATAGGCATTATACGAGATGTCCGGCAACCTTCCTTCGAACACGACCGTCCCGACTTTGTTCCGCAC
>Ga0115853_100610_pt1 | contig 10446 bp, 10 predicted proteins | sample InSIn5gowninarea_FD_83867 | JGI IMG/M metagenome (GOLD analysis project Ga0115853, IMG submission 83867)
AACTAGGGTCTTACTATTTAAAGAAAATTAAATGTAATGAGGCAAACTTGAGTTCATAAATGTCACATGGTAATAGCTGTCTACTATCTATCTCTATTATTTTAAAGCTTAATATTATTAAGATAAATAAGAATGCAGAAATTTGATGATATACAGATTAATTAATGTATATTTAATTCAAATACTGTAGTAATTTAATACTATATTATTTACAATTTACTTATAAATAATCTTGTAGAAAATATTCGGACAAACCTTGGTAAGATATATTTTGAAAAAAGGTAAATCATTACTATTAGTAATGCAAAGGCAAATGTGACTTGGTTAATAAAATAAAAAGGTACTAGTTGTGGCATTTATTTGAATTCTAAATTTCTTAATATTACAATAGTTTTAGCTATTATATATATATTACTATATAATAAGTATTTTGCAGGGATAAATATAAATGAAGCTGTGAATTGGGCCGTATAGCGTACAAATAGTGTGCACATAGACATGAACAAAAAATAAAAAAAAAAGAATCTAAAATAAAAACTATAACATCTATTTATATTTAAATTTTTATTACTGATCTCTTAATCAAGATACATACTTTTCTATACTAACTGATTCAATTACAATAGGCATAGAACTGTGTAAAATACCACATATTTCTGAACATTGACCATAAAATGTTCCTTCTCTATTTAATAAAACAGAAGCTTGATTTAATCTTCCTGGATATGCATCACATTTAATACCCAAAGCAGGACAAGCGAAGGAATGAATAACATCAGCAGCTGTTACTATGAATCTAACATGAGTCAATTCCGGAAGAATGATTCTGTTATCCACTTCTAACATTCTTAATGCACCGTCTTCTAAGTCAGCTTCAGGTACTAAATAAGAGTCAAATTCTATAAACTCATTGTCTGAGTTTAAAAAATCAGGGTATTGGTAGCTTCAATACCATTGGTGGCCCTCTGCTAATACACAAATAGCGGGATCACTCACTTCATCCATTAAATATAATAACTTAAACGAAGGGAATGCTATAAGGATTAATATTATGGCTGGTGTTATTGTTCATATTAATTCTATAAGTGTACCATGATTTAAATATTTGTGACTAATAGGCGAATTAAGTTTAGAAAAATTTATTATTATGGATATCAAGATTCATCCCACACCAAACAGAATAATAACTAAATAAAACATTATATAGTCATGTAGCTCTACTATACCTTCCATTTGAGGTGTTGCACTATCTTGAAAATATAAACCTCAAGGCCTAGGACTATCACAAAAACTTAATAATTTGCAATCTCTTTTTATATAATTCATTTTTAATATATATATATATAATAAGCCATTAATTTCGAACCAAATTTTAATTGGTATGCTTATTATATTGTTGTTAAGTAATAGTCAAGTAGAAATAAATTATTTTTATAAAAATAATGGCTGTGAGTTAATTATATAGTATAACTTTTAGGTTTTTTGCACTACTAATATTAAATAAATATAGTTAAAAAACAATTAATAATTAATGACTTTAAACACAATGCAGCACTAAGACTAGATAATAATGCTATTTTTGTCTTTTAGAAGCAAAGGCATCACTATCGGCTGGTCTTTTTAAACCTGTTTCCGATATGGTATTATTGTCTGAAGCTTGTAATTTAGTTTTATTTCCTATATTACTTGTTAAAGCATCTTGCGATTCTTTAAGGCCATTTAGTAAGCCATTTTTTTCTGACTGTTGTGCTTGGTTTAACTCACTACCATTATTTTTATCAAATAAATCTATTTGATACTTGTATGCATCCACTTCATCTTGGTAGTACTTAATAGTTAAATTTATTTCGTTTAAATCTTCTGGTGAAGCTGCATATACGTTTCCAGCCAAAAAATATTCACATACTATAAATAAAATTATTTGAAGAACAAGCCGTAATGATGTATGCTTCTGCAATAAAAAGTAGAAATCAAAAATGAATAAATAAACACGAGAAAGTATAACGTTCATATTAATATATATAATAAGCCATTAATTTCGAACCAAAAAAAATGGTATTTATATAGAGAAATAGGTTTAAAAAGAGTTCCTGTTTATTAAAAATAATAAAAGAAAAATAAGATATATTTAAATTATAAAGTAAGTCTAAATAAATACAGCTTTGCTATGTCTAGTCAAACAATCTTTTTAAATTATGGCCATCCAAAAATATTAAATAGCTATAGAACATAAACTATTTAAGAGGAACAAAAAAATTAGAAACTAAGGTATAAGAGTTTTCAGTTTCGTGTAATACCTTTATATTACAACGATATATTAGGAAATAGCTAATGAATAATATATTTATATTAGAGCTAGTGGTTTAATTAATTATAAACATATAAACTCTAATTGTTATTTCTTGCCTGCTCTACTTCGTAAGCCAGCACACTTTGATTGTTATAGTATTATGCTATTATTAAGACTATAAAATATTAAATATCATTTTTGTGTGCTGGCTTACTTCCTTGCTTGTGCTTTGCAAGAAGTCCAGCACTTCTTGCTCCCTTCCTTCCTTCCTGATACGAAGTACCGCTGCCGTCCTTCCGAAGGTGAGGTGAGGTCAGCACTTCTTGCTCCCGAAGGTCAGCAGAGATAGGTGAGGTGAGGTGAGGTCAGCAGAGGTGAGTTCAGCAGGTAAGATAAATATAAATAAAGAAAAATAAATCCTTTATAAAACACACATTATAGGTGAATGAGTGAAAAACGATCTTTAAGGATAATCTTATTTTTTCACTCCCACCCTCCCTTAAGCTTTATAGTATAAGACCTTAAATGTTATTAATTATATTGTTATATATACTGTTAAATCTAATTAGTAAAAACTAATATAAAAATATATATATCGTTACCTAAAAGGCTAAAATAAAGCTAATATTTTTCTTAATTTATAAGTAAATACATAAAAAATTAACCTTAAGGTAGCCTAAACATGTCTAAATCATTTTTAATCAAGTAACGATTAACTCAATATAACCTTAATACAAATAAACATTGATACTCTACGTTGTATTTAGAGTAATGTTTTTCAATAATAGTTTTCATCTTATTAAAAAAGAGTTCTTTATTCATATCTAAGGCGTTATTTTCTTTTATATAATCTGAAATATCTTTAGCTAATATTAAATTTAAACATAGATATAATAAATCTTCATATAATTCTCTATATAAAGCGGGGCTTTTAGACCAAAAATCCTGTATAAAAGCATCATCAGGATAGCTTTCAAAAGGATTTAATTCCTGTTGCCTATAAGTATAAATTTCGTAACTAGTCAAGTTATCATATAGGTCAATAGAATCAGAATTCTCTAAATGCAATCTAGCCTTTTTTCAATGATTATAAAGACTAGTTAGATAACATGAAGCTAGAATTCAATCTATAAATCAAGCCACTGGTGTTGGATTAAAATCAAAAGTGCTGAAAAAATTTCCATATGCTGGCGTAATAGAAACTTTATCAGGGCTAGGTGTATTGTAATCCCTATAGCGTATAGACTCCTGTTTTTCTAAAACATATTCTTTTAATAACGGTATGCTAACTTTTTTATTATGTAAATTTGTTTTATTAGACATTTTATCTAACTCACTTTCGATTAAACTTAATTTTACGTAATCATCTAAGGAATGCGTATCACTAATTATTTGACTACGCATCTTATGAACAGAATTATATTCTGTTAAACCTTCTAGTCATGGTAATCATGAATTATATAACCAATCTGGGTATAAATTAGATTCTTCTAGCATAAGCTCGGCTATATATTTATTGGTATTTACTTTCTTTTTACTAGAAAGTTTATCAGTAAAAGCGATCAGATTGTTTACCATAGTTTTAAACTCACTCTCTTGAAGAATCCTTACAAGGTTAGTTTCATCAAGATCTATTAAATTAATGTTAATTAGAGTAATATTGCTATTAGTTTTCTTATAATTAAAAAAAACAGTGTTTTTAATACTAACAGGTAGTTGCTTGTGAACAAGATCTACCTGTTAGTATTAATATTTTTTTTAGTAATATAACTGATATTACTGTTGGAATTTATAGGTTTATTATGTTTAATGTCTATAGCACTTATATTAACTACTTTATTGCTAATAGTACTATTAATGTATTGTCTTGAATTAATATTTAATACACCTTTACCTAACTCATAATATAATCCTATTGTTAAGATTATAACAAATAATAGGGCTATTGATAAACCATATACACTATTAACATAGGCACTTACTGCATAAGGATAAAGTAATAATATTTCTAAATCGAACACTAAAAAGCATAAACCATATAGGAAAAAAGCGATATTAAACTGGGTTCTATTCTGACCAAGGAAAGAGTGATAACCACATTCAAACGGACTATCTTTCTCTTGATAAGGATTGTGTGGGGCAAATATTACATTAACTAGTAGTAGTATTAAGGCTAAAATAGGAATAAAGATTAAAAAAAAAGTTGTTGTTGTCATTTATGTTTTATAAGAAGAAATCTGATATATCTGATTAGTAGTACTCAATTATATATATGGAAATGCAAAGGTGAAATGTTTAAAGAAAATCTTTGGTAAAAGAAGAAAAAAAATGTAGCTCCCTCTTTTTTATATTATATTATTTATTTTAACTGTTCATTTTGAATGATATACTATCGTTATGCAATAACCATAACATCTCTTTAAACCATAAACAGATCTTTACGTATATTCTTAGTAGCGTTTTAAATTATAATACTATACTATATGTAGTAGTAATAACTAAATTAAATGCTATTGCCACAACCACTCCACACTCCCTCCCTAACTACACTAATCTATAAAAGATACAGTAAAATTAAGTATTCTAAGACGTATTAGCTATAAATAGCTAATAAATAATATATTAATATAATACAGGATCCGAGTCCAATATGTCAGCCATTACACAACTTTGTTTTTCAAAAACATGAATGATAATAAACATGTAAGTTCTAACGACGACGTTTGTGGCGTGATTCTGGTTCTGATCCAGATAATGAACTATCTCTATTTCTTTTATTATTAGAACTTTCAAATTCACCATTACCAGAATTATTATCTGTGGTATCATTATCCGTGGTATCATTATCCGTGGTATCATTACCCGTGGTATCATTACCCGTGGTATTATTATTCCTCGTCATTATTATCCGGAAATAATATTTGTTTAACAACCTCTTCTCTTTCATTTAAGGCTGATATTTTATCGTTTTTTTTGTCTTCAAGAATAGCCCTGTTTTCGTCTCTTTGATGAATATCCTGATCACCTTGAGTGTAGTTAGTATTGTTAGCTAAATTAGCTTTATCGAATTTAGAATTAACAATATTTCTTTTATTTTCAAAGTAATTAGTAACATCACCTTCAGATCTATCAGCAAAATTAACAATTACTGAAGAAGCATGACTACTAGCATCAGATAAATCTGATGTAAACTCACTAGAAGTGTCAGAATCCCTCTCACTGTTTTTTTCAATCCCTACACCTTCATTTATTAATTGGTTATTTTCATCAGTATTTTTACTATTAATACTGCCTTCATCAGTGCTAGTAACACTGTTTTTATCACTCTGGTTGGACTGATTATCAGAACTCTGGTTATTGTTTTCTGCAGCATCCACTGTTCCGAGAGGATTATCGTTGTCCATCTTGTTGATATAGCTATATTTCTCATTGAACCCCATAGGTATTTTTTCACGTCAAATATTCTCAAATAACTCGTCAATTATCTGTTCAATTACACCTTTTAAAGGTAATTTAATAAAAAGGGCTAAAACACTAGAAAACAATCAACTATATAAATCGCTAATATTAATGAAAAATAAATGTAGGATATATAAGGGTAAACCGGAAAATTTTAATAGTGTGGTAAGGGCAATAAAAATAAGACCTAGAACTAAATTACTGAAAGTAAAATGTTTAAGTAAGTTTTTTTTTGTAAGAATTTTTTTTGTCATATTTATTTAAAAGAAGAAATCTGATATATCTGATTAGTATTACTCAATAATAAAAACGGGGATAGCATAAATAAACCTCTTCTTGATATAGCTAAATCAAGCTAAATAAATGTTTAGCTTATAAATAGACAGAGTTGCTTATATATTACTTAAATTCAATGATAAAACATTAGCCAAACTTAATCATTCATTAGGTACAAAAATAAAAATAAGTATACCTAAAGTTAAAAGAGATATAGTTATTGATAAATAACTAGATAATACTATTTTTTCATTTAACTCAGTTTTTTTATCCTTTTTAGCATCGTTAAAAAAATATATTTCTTTTATGATATTTAAATAATATACAGCACTTATTACGCTAGTTAATATAGCAACTAAAGTTATAAAAAGATAACCACTATCTAAAGCTGCACTTAATACCATCTGTTTTGCAAAAAATCCTAATAAAGGTGGTATACCCGCAAAAGAAAATATAGTTATAGTTAAACTTAGAGCCAAAACAGAATTTATGTAAAAAAAACCTTTCATTTGATTGGTTAATTGTATAGGTGAATTGTTTTTATCTTCTAAGTTTTCGTACTCATTCTTTTCAGTACTAGATAAATAATAAGAATAACCTATACTTATCAATATTAAAAAGGCATTTAAATTACTAATAGAATATTGCATTAAATAAAAAATAAATGCTTGAATTGATTCTATACTATCTATAGTTAAGGCTAATAATATAAAACCTATATGACTAATTGTACTATAGGCAAATAATCTTTTTATTCTATTTTGTGTTAAACCTAGCAGCGATCCAACAATTAAGGATAGTAAAGAGCTAAGCAATAAACTGTTTATTCAAGTAAATTCCTGTGCTGGCGAAGCAGAGCATGCAAACAACTTTCTACCTGTATAATGTAATAATTCCAAAAGGAAAATAAAAATAGATATCTTAGCCACTATTGCTACAAATGTAGTAACAATTGTAGGTATTGCATCGTATACATCAGGCGATCAGAAATGAAATGGAGCAGCACTTACTTTAAATAAAAAACCTACTGTCATGATTATTAGTGAGATATTTATATAATTGGATTCATACACATTATATTGCCCATTGTCAGATGAACCGCTTAAACTAGTTATAACATATATTCCATCCAGACTTGTTGTAGCTGTATTTGTATATAATAAACTACTACCTAACAATATAAAACAAGAACTTAAACCTCCTAATAAAAAATATGTTAAACCACCTCTTGTAGATAATTCAGAATTTTTATATATTGTGCTCAAGATATATAAGCCAAAACTCTGTAACTCTATAGACAAAAACATAGATATTAAGTCACTACTTGACATTAATAGTATTGCTCCACTTATTATAAACAAAATTATTAATGAATACTCTAATATCTTAAATTGTTCTGACATCTTATTAATAGTAATAGAGGAGATATCTCCGACTTTCTCTACTAGGTTTTGCAAATTCTCCTTTGAAATTAAGCTTTTGCATACTTTTCTAGGATAATAAGCCGTCAATTGTAATATAAGAGCAGAGATCAAGAAAAAAAAGATATGAAAGGTTTTGGTAAGATATGTAGCATGAAATAAACCACCAAATAAACCTATAGCTTTTACTAGCTTTTTTATAAAAAAATTACTATAGATACAATATAGTAGAATGTTTATCCCTGTTCTACTATATAGTATTGATTTATCTCGTCTCAAAGTGACGGCATTTGATAATAGTTGAAACAACGTACTCATAATAATCATTGATGCTTTAAATCATATTATAAAGACTTATATGACTAAAACGTAATACATAAAAATGCATAACTTTTATAGGCTAAAGATAAAAAAAAAAATAACAGTTCTTACTTGAGAATTACTTATTTTATTTTTAATGGATTTTTCGTTGTTAGACTATTTTGTGCAAGTATTATTAGCAAAAACAAATTACAGTTTTTTGTATAATACTTGCTTATTTTCTGGTTATTTTTCAAAATTTTTATTTTTACTAGTGTTAGTGAACTATGTTAAATATTCATTTAATATTATTTAAACGTATACAAGATTTAAACTTGCAATATTTGTCCGAAACAAAAGTCCTTATCTTTAAACTAATACGTTTTATAAAGATATAATTTATTTTAAGAAAATAAAATAAGTGTAAAAAAGAATATTAAATGGAAAACTTTAAATATTATTTACTAACTATTATATCATTGGTTTTAAGTCTTTTTTATATATTTTAAATTATTTATTCTAACCTTTTATAATTATATAACACCTTTTTACATAAATATTTTAAATAATTAGGGTTTCTATAACATAATATTTTTCATGTAAACTTTTATAGATACTATTTTATTTTTATAAATATTTAGATTTTATTAAGGCTTTAAACGATACATATAGGAGAAAACTATATATATCTTCGAAGAGCTAATAGATAGTAACTGCCTATTTTTATGGTTTTTTAAATTAGCGATACATCTTATAAAGGTATTTTATATATAATCTTTGCACTTTATAGACATAGTCAATTTATACAAATTAATAGATAAAGATTTTTAAAAATATAATATTATATTAGGTAATATAAATAATGGTGATCAAATATTTAGGCTTTAGTGAAATAGATATGGTTAATAAAAAACATAGCTTTTAATTATAAAATATTAAAATAAAGTACTTTATTTTATATTACCATTCTCTACTATAAACCTAATAATTCGAGAACCTACTGGAGGTAATGGTGAAGTTTTTCTAGTGTAGAACTCTATACCCGGCCAATCTGGTTCTTTAGTTAAAGAGGGACTTTTAATCGCGAGTTCTTGAAGTATACGGCTTTGCTTTATTAACTGACATCTGGTGTGATCCTGATCAGACAGAGCAGATTTACTATCTTCTAACAAGGATAGTTGATCGCTTATACTAGTATACCTTGCAGCTTCTGCGTGGAAAAAATCAAGAAAAACGTTCGAACTACAATGCATAGAATCAAAAAGACGTCATAAAAGGTCTAAATCTAAGAAGTCTGTTACTGACTGTAAAGGAAGTGATATAAATGCGTGAGGTTTTGGCGGACTATTTAATGCTCATTCCAATGAAATATTGCTTCTATTTAAGCAAGTTTGTAGTAAATCACTATAGAACTGTGGTGTTAATCAAGGATATCTTATAGTAGCTTTACCTTCAGTTAATTGTAGATAAACTATTTGTAAAAATAATCAGGTAGCAACCACACTAATAATGCTACCAAAACTACTAATTAAATTCCATCCGGCAAAAGCATCCGCGTAATCGCTAATTCTTCTTGGCATTCCCTGTAACTTTTTTAGATCAGCAATGGTCTAAAATAAGTTATTATACCTAGATCTCTTTCTTTAGAAAGAGATAAACTACTTTGCTTGTTTATTGTAAATTATATAACGTTTATAGACATAGTGTTTTGAATAAAAAACATATATGAAAATCTACCTAAACAGTGAGTTAAATAGCTAAGAAAAACCTCGTTTAAACTTATGGCAATTTTGGAGAAATATAAATAAAAAAAAACCTATGACTGCTTTGGACTATATCATAATCTATCTTTAAGAAAGATTTGCTACATTTAGTCTCTGGGGATACAAACAAATAAATTTGAGAGTCTTTCCTGCTGATCGGCTTAAATAAAAAGAAGAATTTTAGATTTATTTAAGATCTTCCAGCATATAGTAGCATGCAAAATATAGTGTCACCACTATAATGGGCCTACATTAGAATGACCTAAGAAATGTTGTGGGAAGAAAGTGACATTTACACCTATAAATAATATAACAAAATGTACTTTACCATACATTACATTATAGTCTAATCCTAATATTTTAGGTATTCAAAAGTATCATGCACTAAATAATGCAAATACTGCTCCCATACTTAATACGTAATGGAAGTGAGCTACAACGTAATATGTATCATGGAATGCTATATCTAATGATGCGTTTGCTAAAACAACACCTGATAATCCTCCAATTGTGAACATGAATACGAAACCTAATGCGTATAACATAGATGGAGTTAATCTTAATAATCCTCCGTAACATGTAGCTACTCTTTATTAATAAAAATTATTAAATGCACTGCGTATAGTCTCTACAGAATTCTAGAAAAGATCTAAAACACCACGGCATAGCTTACAATAGCGTTGTCTTATATATGCATTAGTATACCTATTATAAATTTCACCGTTAGCAAATAAATTTATGTGTTTACATAAAATTATTTACCGAATAAACATAAATGTTTATTCAAGCAGCGTGACAACACAACACATAACATAACAGAAAATTAATAAGATTTTTTATGATAATTAAAAAATTTTTTATAAGATAGTAATTTATGACCTAAAAGAGGATATTTATAAAAATGATTAAAGATACATTCTCGAGTTATATCATTATA
>Ga0115853_100611_pt1 | contig 10436 bp, 10 predicted proteins | sample InSIn5gowninarea_FD_83867 | JGI IMG/M metagenome (GOLD analysis project Ga0115853, IMG submission 83867)
ATAACCTTCAGATATTAACACTATTCCTTCATCAATACAGTCAACCATAGTTTAATCATTCAAAATATTTATGTAGTCCAACTGTCCAGTATAAATCAACCAATTTCCAGAACAGTTTTTCAATAGTGCTAATCTAATTCAAGCTTCAACATAAATCAACTGATTTCAGTTTAGTTTTAGACGCTGCTAATTTATTTCGGACTTCAGTATAAATAATTCCCAACAGTGCTAGTTTAATTCAGAACTTGATTACTGATTGAACCGAGCTATATTCTACTTGTATGAGCGGTTTTGGCTTCAGTATGAAACCCTCATCCTACTGCAGGGGCTGTCCAAGATACAATGAAATTTCCAAGTTGTTTCAATTAGACAGAGAAATGTCTGAGATGTGACTGAACTCCGACTGACCTTAATATGCTTGAAACCCCTTCCAGGATCTGCGGCACGATTGCTACAGTAGCTTCAGGAACTTCTGCCTGTTCCAACTTCTGTTTGACCTCAGTGAGGACTCGGTCTGGTTGGGAAGACCTTCTTTGAGCCTCAGGCTGCTTCGAATGAACACCAAACTGGATTCGTTCCACAGTTATGCCCTCAGGGTTTATTCAAGGGTTCCATCCCACCTCAGAAATGTTCGGACTTGTTTCAGCTGGTCTTTTCTTCTGCCACAAAATGATCTTGTAATGACTTGAACCTCAGCAAGCTCGATCTGTCCAAGCTTTAGCCTCAGACAGATACCTCCAACTTCCGGGGGTGGGGGGTGGTGAGTGTGTGCTTCGCTGTCTTAGGAAATTCAAATTTGGTCAATGAATTACTCTAAGAAAATGTCGTCCAAGCCCAGGAAGGATTAGTTCACTCTGTTCTAGATGATTTACCTCAGAAGAATTTCGTCCAATCTTCAGGATGCCACAGATCTTCCACAAAGGTACTTCACTGCTTCTTGGATAGGAAATTCCCTAATGCCAGAACAATATAGAAAAAGATAAAAGGAGAGGTGACTAGTTAGGGTGGGATCACCTCCACCGAAACTAGTCCAAGGGAAAAATGGGGCCTTAAAACCCTTAGAGCCTCAGGCTCAAGAGAAACAGAGATAAATCATCCAATATCATGATGCCTCGCATGAATCCAACCCCCTTGTATTTATAGATTTCCTTGAGGGAATTTTCTCCTTATTAATCGAGTGAAATTCACTTCAAACCCTAATTTTGGGCTTTTTTGCCCCAGCTATCCCAAACTTTCCCAAACATTGGGTATCTTGGGATTTTACCCTTTATCAAGGATTATAGCCTATAGGGATTGATAGGCTAATTCGTCCCTTGAGCCAATTAATCCCTCGGGACATTGCATGTCTATTTTCACAAGGTTGTTTTCGAAAGGCTTCTTGGGAGGGGAATATATTCTGAGATGATGGAGAGTTATAGCAGACTCTAGTATGGAATACTACTAGACTGTAAAACTAAGCAAAACCCAAAGCCGTTTTGTTAATTTGACTTGCATTCCAAAGCAAAGTTAACCATCCAACCATACAAAGATTGCTTTGAATTGTCGATTGAGTCAACAATATGCCCCCACACTAATAAGTCCTGTTACCGCTCAAACTAGCAGGGGTCCTAGAAGGGCATCCTATAGAGCAACTTACTAGGTCAAGGGGTAACATTTATGGAGCGATAGCTCACTATCACCTCAGATAAGGCTCCCAACTTTTTACAAACTTTCATCAATGGGAGGAGACCTGGTATAAGAGGAATCACAAGAGCGAGTAGATTAATGAATGGACATAAGGTGATTCAGAGCCTATTCACAAGAGAGACTCAATTATGTGGTTTACTTGCTTAAGAAGCGAGGTGATGGGTTCTCTAGGAAGGACTAAGAGGATACTTAAGCCTAGGGTTTGAGAATATGTCTTGACAAGAGGCTTCCTAGGTCTAAGGATCCTTGTGGAGAAATGACTTCCATGTAATACTTGTAGAATATGAGTTAAGAGGTTGTGGGACCACAGAGAAGCCAAGTGGACCCAAACTAGGTCAAGGGTATGGAGTTGATCACTCAAGGAGGGGGGCTTGACCTAATTGGGGAAGAAAATAGGATCAAACGCCTAATTTTCTTGAGATTTTAATGCAATGATCCCAATGAGGACACTAACACGAAACTAGCTTAGGGCAAGAGTTGGTCTTGCGGCTAGGGCTTGCTGTATCTCGAGATAACACTGTTAGAATTGCTTGATATTTGGAGGACCTCTAGAGAAAAGCCCAGCGCAGTAGTGGACCAAAAATCAAAGAGTTTGGATGGCTACAATGCAATTTATGTGATGCCCTAGGTGACCTATTAGGGTTAGGCCTAGAATTTGGAGAGGTGAAGGAAAGAGGAGTAATTTTGACCCCTAAAGCGATATAAGGATCAATGCCTTATTGCTTGGGTTTAATGGAGTCAAGATACACATAGATCATTAATTTTCGTGAGCTAAGGAGCCCTAATTGACCTTTGCTAACCTCCTCAAGGGCAACAACTAGATTAATAGAGATTTATACTTCAAATTTGCGAAAGAGAGAAAGTTTCGAGGTCTTTAACCTAATAGGTGCCTCTAGGAACATTCACCCAATCCCCCATAGGTCAACACATGCATTTAATCACTTATTCAAGGTCCCAGAAGAATTTCACAATACATTTAGCCCATACAAGAATAGAGATAACAATATACATGCAGTTAAAATGTTACATAACAAGAATAACATCAAAATTTCGACTTACATGAGAGAGAGTATACCCATTTATCAATTTCGCATTAGAGAAGCTCCAAAGACCAATAGCGACAATCCAAACATCATAGTGCATCAAAAAAAGCCCCAAAAATTCATCCTAGCAAAAAGTGCGAAAATCTCATAAGAGATACTAATCCAATCCAAGTGATGATGATGAAAGTGAATCATCTCACTTCTATTTATACAATCCTTTAAGGGATTTGAATGGCCTAATTTGGACTAATAATGCCTCTAAAATAAAATAATGTGCATAATAACAATACTTTTGGTGACAAGCCTACCAAGATAACTCAATAACATAAAAATAAGCCTCTCAAGAGGATAAACTAATCAATATAGTGAGTCGTTGGGCCTTTCAGGAGGCCTAATGAAGTTCAAGGGGTGCCATGATGCAGAACTTGACTCTAAACATAGTGGACAAGGGGTTGGCCCCTTGTTTTCCAAGCAAGAACTTGTGGTGCTCCCAAGTGGGTGTGGCGGCACAAGGACATCCTCATGGGTCTCCAAGTGGATTGAAAATGCGTGTAGACAATTTTTAAGTGCTAGGATGATGACATAAGCCCTCCCTCTGCAGCGGAAGACATCCTTTGGACCCTGGAACATCTGCCAAGTGTATGGTGCATGTGTGGAGCAGTCTGGGCATGGTGAACCAGGTGCATCATCCTCATCCGAAATAGTGGAACACAAGCAATCAACGAGTGGTGCTGGGGATCCATGAGCACTTTTTGCTATGGTGGAGGCCCATGACTCTCAACGCTCACCCTACAAGTGCCAATGTGACCCTCTGGAGGGCTAGGACCCCGTATAGGGAGACCAAACCCCAAATGGAGAGCTACCTGCAATCCTGCATAAGATCCAATGCATCCCCTTGCCCTCCAATACAATGAATTATTAGAATAATAAAGTAAAAGAGCTTACAAGTCATGGAACCTATGGGGCACTTCGTGGTGGCATGCCCTTCCATAGTGGGATTTGGCATGTACAAGTGTCTCCAAGCTCAATGGGGGGTTAATCAAGGACCCTATTAGGTGGTTTCAACCTCTAAAGGGGGTAACATGTCCATGGTACATCCCTCAAATGGTAGGTGGCAAATGATATAGTAATGGAGCGGAGTGGGGATCAGGGGAATCATCTAGACCACATGTCATGCTACAAGGGTGTTGTTTTTCCATGACCGTCTAGGATAGAATTTTAAATCACTGGCGCTACCAAACCAAGAATCACAATGAGGCTACTTTGCACAACGGAATATAAACAACAATGAATCTACTAGTGCACAAAATATACAGAACTTTTTACACAAATTATGTACAATAACCCAATCGTTGTTATATTAATCCAACTGAATAATACAACAATCTAGGGCTCTCGTACCAGGGATAATGGCCCTCAAATATCCATAAGTACAAGAATACAAAACTGGGGGTTGGTGTCAGTCCATTGACAACTAATCTACCCTCAACAAGATACTATGACTATCTAGCTGATGTAGAGCTTCTCATAGTTGCCTTGGTCTTACCCTGTACCTGCCCAGTCCTTCGACTCCCGATCTGCAACATTGCCTCTAACAATGATCCAAGTCCATCTGGCCCTTGCAACTCGACTATCCAATTTGCTCACTCGTTGTTCATTCATCCATCAACGCATCAACACATTGAGAATCCTATTGAGTTGTTTACAACTCCATTTGTGAATAACTCACAACTGCCAATTGCTACTCCTCAGCGACTTTAGCCCACTTTAGTCTTCCTGCGCAACTCCAAAGAAGACTAACATAGGGCACACAGGGCTGCGACCTATCACTGCAAGAAGTCCATCTCCCACAATGAACACGGGCTAGGAGGACTTCCCGTCTTTTGCTGTAGATGCCCTTCTCCACACACAAGTCTAGGGTTGCTTAAAACTGCTCCTGGCTGATAAGACCCTTGAGCTCTTCTTCTACAACTATAGCAACCACTTAAGTCCATGAAGATGGTGCACACCGGGCTCCAACTTGGGCACTATCACACTTCCCTCCAATAGACCATAAATGCCCAATTCATTATCCACACTTGGTCCACTCTCGCGTTGCCCTCCAACAAACCACGAGTGACCAATCCTTGTTGTAGCATCTGCTCAGTTAGGGCATCCAACACCTATGAAACCCTCCCTCTTGACTGCCAATAGACTTCACAAACTGTCCAACCCTTAGACACCCATCCACCTGCATCAAGTCAACTCAAAAACACCAACAAACCTACATACCTCATGTAATCAAGGGTTGGTGTAAACTGTTGTATGTCTGAACTCTGGTTAGGGCTTGTTAGCATGTTGCTACAACCCTCTTTTCATGCCTTCCAGAAATTCCTTTGACCGCTACCTCCCTCCAAAAAGTTTCCTCAACAACTCGCTTCATCCTAGACTTCTTCTAGGCCTCAAAACCCAACCTTCTAGCCACCTGTTCACCCGAAACAGATCTGCAGCCCTAGATGAAGCTTCTCGACCCCCTGAATAAGACAAATAAGGCCTGCGACCTAGTTGTAGGTGCCCCTCATCAATGCGGCATGTTGTATGAGAGAGTACACTACCACAAATAGCCCCAAAACACCATCCAATCTGCCCTTAATGCATGCAGAAACCTCATGTAGCTTCTCGGTCCTAAAAGAGACACACAAGGAGACAAAAACAATCCTCCTCCTCCACGTCTAGCCTTCTCCTCTAGCTCGACTGCCTTAGAAGTGTTTTCTCTATGAATTGATGCCCATGGGATTTTTTTATGGGGTTTCACAAGGACTTCTATTTATATGTTTCATGTGGGGATCGAACAACCCTCCAAAGGCACCTCTAACACAAGGCCGACTTGCTTTCATGTCCCTCCTTGCCCACCATAACATATAAAAATTAATATCTTCACTTGTAGACCTCAAAATTCGATTATTTTTGTTGCGTTGGATTCGTCTCAATGTCCTCTATCATCTCCACCCATCACATGTCAAAATCTTATCATGGTTTTGGCCCCAACATCGATGGGTACAAAACCCCAAGCTTGGGTTTCAAGCCCACAAAAGACTTTTGTGTGCCAACACTTCCACAACCTTGAAGCCTAGGGTTTGGAGTATCTCCCAAGCTACAAATCTTAACAAAGGGTAGCTATAATAAGGGAAGCCCACACCTGGGTGTATAAGTGTAGGAGGGTGCAAATCGTGGTACATGAGTTACCCTGACCTTTGTTTTTCCATCCTTCTTCATATGCTTTTTTCCTTTGATTTATTTTTCTATATAATTGCTTGGGGCTCCAGGGGATGAGAGCATGATGTGTAGTATATAGCAGTGGACACCCCCCTAAGGTGGGGTAGTTCATCGCCCACCAAGAGTTGGGATAATCATGGGTTCCTTAATGATAGAGGGGGTTCATCTAAGGCCCATAGGAACCAGGGTGATGGCCATGGATAAGGGTTAGAGCTCATGTTTGACTTTTGCCCATGTGCTAAATTTGTATGTCCTGACCATCTTTTTCATTTTGTGGTACATTTCCTGTTGAGAGTGGCCAAATTATGCTTTTTCTTTTTCTTTTCCTTTTAGCTGCATCAACCTTCGGGGCATCATTCCAGGCCCGACCCAAGGTGTGGACAAGGGGAGGGGGAAGCTAAACTTGTGTGGACCTAGTGGACACATGTCGACCTGGATGGGAAAAGAGACAAATGGGGCTAAAATGATTGGAAGGGGGGTGATGTGGATGGTGTCGAGAAGCGGGACTACACAACCAAAATTGGGGTTTCCCATGTAGTGCCAACCCTAAAGCTAATGGCCAGTAAAGGAGATCCCACAGGACTAGAGTACAAGGTTAACCACGAAATTGGACAATGAAGACGAGTGCAAACCTAACCCACTCTTTCCGCGGAATCCCCCCACCAATCCATGCCCAAAAGTGCCCATGACAAGTAAGGATATTTACTCAACTATACCAATGAAAGCCATACCTTTGGGGTTGGGAGGCCCACCTTCAAACATATAATCATAACAAGTGGGAAAGGGATCACATGACTGGCTCAGGTGGTGGAGATAATGGCACATCGAGCTATCTGGTAGCTACAAGGGGCTGCCGGCTAAGGACCATCTAGGAGAATTTTTTTCCTCCTATTTACACTACCCACAAGTGGTGGGTAATATCTGGCTCCAACTGGGACATGAGCTCTTGAGAAAGTGCGAAGCTACTTGAACGGGAGGTCATGAGAACACTAATAATCTCTTGGTAATGTCTCTTGGTAGCGTAAACCTGTTACCTGCACATATCAAAGCCCAAGCACACGGGGCAACATGTTTTCGTTGTGTCTTATGATCACCAATGCTTAGCATTAGGCCGTAAAAATTAACAAGAAAGTAAAATGCGAATTTAATCTAAATGCAACTAATCTCTCATGAGAAATATCATATGATGTTAGTTCTAATGAGAAAATAAGTATGCAATGCATCATACCCTAACATGCATAATGTTAATATTAAGTGAAATCATAAAGCTAGTGCAACCAACATATCGTCATATCAATATACATATGCTTGCCAATATAATTACTTATGTAGCAAATCCCAAAGCAAATGTTGACTCAATCATAGAGAGGATGAAGCGGGTGGGAGGTGGGAAAATATGATCTCCATTCGAGGTAACAGTAAGCCCTAGGAAAATAAGTCAATCTAGAAGTGCGAGGTTTTCCCTCTAAGTACACAATGGTGGAATGAATGATCACTTTCAAGAACTCCCTATCACAATCATTGCTGATAATATTATGCTTTGTGGATGCCACAAGGTCATGATGGGAGGGGAATGGAGGGTGAGGGAAAGAAGAAGTGCAACAAATAGGTTGCTCAATACTATGGTCACATTGGAGAGGGGAGGTCATGGAGTGATCATAATCCCGAGGGTGTGTCCAAGGAGATAAGTATATTCAATGATGGCCTCTTCCTTGACACTATACTTAGAAGGGGGAAGGGCTCACGGTCACTTGAGTGTGAAAATTCGGAAAATCGGAATCCTATTGCAGCAACTGGAAATTATTCCCCTAATTGTTAATTTAATTTAACAATTTATTTACCGTTTGCTACAATAAATACTGAATAAATCAAACTGCAACCTACACAAATAAAACCCGGAAGAATAAACGCTGGAAGAAATGCTAGTGCAAAAAATTAACACAGTGATTTTTGGATAAAAGTCCCCGGAAAAACCCAACTTGGGAAAACCGATGTAACAACTGAGGTTTCTATTATTAAGTAGCAATGAAAAAATCCGAGTACAACTGGATGCCGAACACTGGGAATCCTGCAGAGAAAATAGTGGCAAAAATCTGGTGAGGAATTTTCCTCACCTCATAGGCTGGCAGAACTTGCCTTCAGAATTTCGGCCCTCTGAGTCTTTGTGTTAGCCTCTGCGATGCTCCGTGTAGCTGGCTAGACGTATAGCCTCGGACTGGACTCTAATGAAGTCGTTCTACCTTCCGCTAACTGGAAAGATCCTTCTTTGGCACTTGGGACTCCTCGGCCACTGAAACTAAAAACGTCAATACCTCTCAGCGATTTGACTTTGCCTCTAGAGGCTACTTCGTTGCCCCAACGTCAACCTCTCTGTGGTTCTTCTGCCTCTCTCCAAATGTACTCACTGGATCTGAAATCCTTCCTCCGACTTACTGTCTTTGCTCTCTCTTACTGCTTCGATCTCTAGTTCTCTCTTTGACAACTGACTGTTGCTACTCTGGAAATTGATCTGCTCAGAAATCAAACCTCTCAATTGTCTTCTCCATCACGACATCGATCTCCTCTTATAATTCTCTGTTGGAGCACCAACGACCAAGATTAAAACATAATCGATGGCGAGGATAATCTTGGAGTCGATCCGTGTGAGTTTTTACATCATTCTCACCTTGACTTAATTAATTCTGATTAATTAACCATAATCCCTAAGTTTAGACTTAGGAAATATTAAAAAACTGGTTAATAATCTAGTTAAGTCATTTCTAGGCGGAATTTCCAGAAACGATTTTTGGGTTTTGGAGATCTCATGTATTCTAGCCTCTCCACAAAATTTCGTGGCTAGAACACATCCGATGCTACAAAAACTAACACTCCCTCTTAGCGAGGAATGTGTTCTAGTGTTACTTCACACTCTGTAGCATCTCCTTGTCTTTGCATCATCTCCTGTCATGCTGCTGATGTTTGGCCATATTGCCCACCAACCATTGCACAATTCTGATGTACACTGCATCTGTGCTGCTACTGACGTTGCTGAACGACTGCCAACACTGCATCTGCACTGAACTCCCTCTCTTCTGTTGCTGCTACAACTGCGACATCTGCAACTGAAAAGCACCCAAAATACTGAATCAAATGTGATTAGTATGATACCTCTGTCACCCGAGTCTTTGACTGATACTAGCATCTGCACTGTCATTGAAGCTGTTGACTCTGGACTGTGCCAATTGCGCTGCTGCCAACTCTACACTGTGCTCCTCAACATCTGACTGCTACTAGTTTGCAATTGTCACTCTGGTATCTGACTGCATCAACTGTCACTGATCCATCCTGCTACAGAATACTGTGGGCCCCCATAGCAAGGTATTGATCCATGAGGTGGACTTCTCAAGGATCCGACCCGATCTCTATAGCTCTCTGGGGTTACAACATCAAATCTCCCCACCTCACTACCTCACTCTTAGAGGTATATCAACAAACATGGCGAAGTATTCCTCCAGCATGGAGGACAACCTATCGATCTTAGCTGAAGCTGCGTGCTGGTCCTGCTTCTCCTCCTTGCCCTTCTCCCTGAGAGGACACTGGGCACTGTAGTGACCAAGTTCACCACACCTGAAGCACTTGACCTTTGACATGTCCTTCTTCTTCCTCTGCTCCCCTTGTCCTTGACTGGGACCCTTCGATGTGAGGGTCACATTCTCCTCCTCCACCTTCTTCAATTCGCTGCTGTTGCCACCGATGAAGCTGCTTAATAGAGCTCATCTCAACTCCTCCTGCTACAAATCAACCCACCACATCTTGTCCCACCTTGGCAAGGTATCTCTGCCCAAGATACTTTGGACGAATACCTACCACTCCTCTGAGACACTGTTGAGTGCCAATTGCACTAGTTCTGTGGGTTGAGGCGCTGGCCCAACATCTACAAGCTGGCCCCGGATCTCCTGAATCTTGGTAAGGAAGGGGTCTAGTAGGTGCCTCTAGGAACATTCACCCAATCCCCTAAAGGTCAATGCATGCATTTAATCACTTATTCAAGGTCCTAGAAGAATTTCACATTACATTTAACCCATACAAGAATAGAGTTAACAACATACATGTTGTTAACAAGTAAGATAACTTGAATGACATCAAAATTTCGACTTACATGTGAGAGAGAGAGAGAGACTGTATCCATTTATCAACTTCGCATTAGAAAAGCTCTGAAGACAATAACAAAAATCCAAACATCATAATGCATCATGAAAAGCTCCAAAAATTCTCCCAACAAAAAGTGCGAAAATATCATCAAATATACTAAGCCAATCCAAGTGATGATGATGAAAGTGAATCATCTCACTTCTATTTATACAATCCTTTAAGGGATTCGAATGGCATAATTTGGACTAATAATGCCCCTAAAATAAAATAATGTGCATAATAACAATATTTTTGGTGACAAACCTACCAAAATAGCTCAAT
>Ga0115853_100612_pt1 | contig 10432 bp, 14 predicted proteins | sample InSIn5gowninarea_FD_83867 | JGI IMG/M metagenome (GOLD analysis project Ga0115853, IMG submission 83867)
TCATGATGTGTCCGTCCCTTCGAAACTAACTATCACTCTTGTTATGAAATTTGAAAAAGAGTACCGCATAGAGCTGAAACCCCGTAAGCACATAATCCCAACCATGCCAACTCAAAATTATTTGAACATTGTATTTGAAGTAGTTCATGTTTCATATTGCAGTGGTTAATGTTGACTATGTCAACTTGGAGGAAATTTTTTGATGTATATAAAATCTATTTATACTTGAAAATAAGGCAACAATAATTTGATACTTTTGACGTTTGTAATATATTTTTTCATATTTTCGCCAATTGTAACAAAAATTTTCCATCTACACTCAACATCATTTTTTCTCTATAAAGTTTGCCTTCTCTACATATTCAAAATTCTTCAGGTTAATAATTTGAAACAAATTTTGAATTGTATATTTGTGGAAATATTTATGAATATATTTTTATATTATACTAATATTGTTTCAATTGATATTGTTGTAATACTTGACAATGCCAATATGAGATGAGGAAAATTTGAGAATTGTTGCTAGGTTAAAAGAGGCATATGACGATGGTAAATGATATTGTCTTTGAAAAAAGTGCAAACTATTAAAAACAATATTTCTTTTGAAATCTTTAGCTAAAAAATATTGTAGGTATTATGGTCACTTTGAAAAAGGGAATCTATTTCATATTTTGGTAAGTTTATATATATGTGTGTGTGATAGAAAGAATTAATCATATAACAATCAACTTACCAATGGATGAAATAGGTGGCCCCCTTCAAAGTGACCATAATATATATATATATATATATATATATTCTTATGGAAGAAAAAAAATCATTATATTCATAAGAGAATATACATGTTTCTATATGTATATATGATGATAGAAAAATTTAAACACGTAACAATCAACTTACCAATGACCGAAATAGGTGCCCCCTTCAAAGTGACCATTATATATATATATATATTCTCCCACTGAAAAATAAATCCTTATACTCACAAGAGATATATATATATATATATTTATATATATATATTCTCCCACTGAAAAATAAATCCTTATACTCACAAGAGAATATACATGTTTCTATCTGGAGGACACTCAAAAATACAAAGACTATCCAAAAGATAGTCGTTTACAAAAAATGAGCTCTCAGCTCTTTCTGGGTCGATTTCACTGATCATTGCAGAAGGGATGGAAAGCCATTCCATCCACTGCCACACCATCCACGAACTTAGTGAAATAAAAGGTTTATGGAGGTAATTGTAAGGCCTCCTTTGACATGTTCTCCGAGAGTTGGTTCAACTCTCTTTATATGCGAGTGAAAGAAACTTCTTGAAACTGCAAAATGAAGGAACGAACTCCTTGTAGGAGGGGATGAGCCAAGCTACTTCAATTTTGGATTTATTGTTGGCCCAATCAATGATGAATTTTGAGTCCCCCATGACTTGGAACTGATTTATATTCCCAAGTTTAGCGAAAATAGGAGCACATGCAGTGCTTGGAGCTCGGTCATGGTGTTTGATCCTGAGCCAACAACATAGCACAGATGAAAGAAATGTGACTGGATAATAAAAAAAACCACCCCTACACCACAAATAGTTGGATTTCCCTGACTGGTGCCATAAAAAAAAATCCAAGGTACTTCATAATTTAGAGTTGGCATGGTTGGGATTATGTGCTTACGGGGTTTCAGCTCTATGCGGTACTCTTTTTCAAATTTCATAACAAGAGTGATAGTTAGTTTCGAAGGGACGGACACATCATGAAAACTAGACTAATTTCAAGCCCACCATACTCCATTAACAAACAAACTAGTAACTGTTGCATAATCGTGGACTGCACAATCCTGTAACCAATTTTTCAAGGCTTGTTTCTAACCTGGAAGAACTCCAATTTATCTTTGGTGTAAGAGAATTGGCCACTTTGTTCCATATCATTCTTGTGTATGCACACTCAATAAATAAACGAGAAATTGATTCCAACTAGGATTTACATAGAATACACCAAACTTGGGTTGATCCAGCCCCTCTTCAACCCATTATCCAAAGTGAGTAATTTGTTGTTTATAGTGAGCCATAAAGTGATCATAGCCTTGACTGGCCCCAAAAATTTCCAAAGAGTATTACACCACCATTTTCTGTTATCTGGTCTTGCATGGAGCTTTGCTTGAGCTTTATATCCCAACGTGGTTGTGAAGGCTCTTGTGGCAAGAGCTTTTGACCATGACAAGGAAGCTAGGGTATCTGCTTCTAGATGGATGAGATTGAGACGTAGGGTGTTAATGTAATGCTCTTATTCTTCCCAAAACTTGGGGATGCCTAAGGATAAGGTCGATTTCCATCTCTTATGCCCACTTTGAGGATCTGAGAAGAAGGCATCTGCAAGAACTTTAATATTGCGATCCTGGAGAAAGAGGACAAGCTCATTTGAAAGGGCAAAATCATTTTTTCTGTGAGGTAGAGATCTTTCCCAATTCAAACTTTTGTTCCATCCCCAATGTGCCATATTGTCCAATGCCCTATGAGAGTAAAGGAGGAAACCAAGGATTTCCAAACTATTGAACACTACTTGACTGATTTCTGAAGTATCCTGTACCATTACTCAAAGGAGGTATCTGGTAGATACTTAAATTTCATAACCCTGCCACATAGTTATGTATCATGAGTCAGATGCCATAAAATTTTGGCCACAAGAGCTTGGCTTAACATATATATGTTTTTTACTCCCCAACCTCCCAATGCTTTTGAGAGTGCCACCTTTTCTAATTTCACTAAGGGGATGCCTCCATGTTGCCTACTCCCTGTCCAAAGGAAGTTGAAGCATTTTTTCTTAATTTTGGTCATGATTCCTTTGGGGATGTGGGAAATGGAAGTCCAGTAAAAAGGTATACCTTTCAACACTAATTTTAGCAATGTCAATCACCCTCCTCGTGATAGCAATCCATTGACCCAACAGGAAATCCTTGCCTCTATCTTGTTGTAGAGCCAAATCCAATCTGTAAATCTGTAGGAAAGGGGTTTTAAGTGAAAACCCAAGTACTTGAGCCCTTCATTGAAAGCCTTTGAAGGGTAGGGAAGGAGGGTTTGAGAGTGTTCTACATGAGCCTTGGGGACCTTATGAAAGAGGATGTATAATTTGGTGCTATTAATTTGCATCCTTGTGGCCTTTGTGAAGAGGGTGATGAGACTACTTATTACTTGAATCTTTGGAGTGGGTCTTTTTCCTAGGAGTAGGATATCATCCACAAAAAGGAGATGAGTGAGATTTTATGAACAAGAGACCTTGACTCCTTGTAGTTCCCCTGAGAGACGAGCTTCCCAGATATGCTTATTAAGACCATCCACTACCAGTAGAAAAAGGAGCGGGGAGAGAGGACACCCTTGGCAAAGACCACGTGAGGCCAAGAAGAAAGGAAAGGGGTAACTATTAATCATGACTACGAACAAGGAATATTGAAGACGCCCTATAATCTAATCTATAGCGCTGAGATTCATAACAATTTGTGTTAAAACTAGATGGAGAAAAGTCCATCTTACATGATCATATCCTTTGGAAAGATCCAATTTCATAGTGAAGTCGGAGAGATTGTTTCGAGCAATTGAATGGACAACCTCCTGGGCCAGAGAGACTGCATCATGGATCTTCCTGTCGTGTCAAAACCCATATTTCTCCTTAGAAATGATTTGCTGGGAATTGGCCTCAAGCATAAGGCAATGATTTTGGCTATTATCTTGTAAGCCACATTGCAGCGGGATATTGGTCAAAATTCTTCAGAAGAGGCTGGGTTTTGGGATTTTGCAATTAATGCCATAAAGGTGGCATTCAGGGATCCGAGAAATTTCCTTGAATAATGTGATTCCTAAATATCCTGAAGGAGATTGAATTTTTCCAAGTCATAGAAACCTCCATATAATTCGACGATTAGACCATCCGGACCATGACTTTTCCCTCTTTGCATGGAAACGAGGGCATGTTTTAATTCCTCTTCCATGACCTCATTTGCTAGAGACTCATTCATGTCATCTGTGATCAAGCATGAAAAAAGATGCATAGTTTGGAGAATCTCCTAAGTTGGGAGTCCTCAAGGTTCAGAGAAGAGATATCGAAAGTGACTTACCCCGGCCTACGATTTTTCTGCAAAGGTGCTAATGATTTGTCTGGCTATGGTTTTGAGCTCCCAGATTGTATTGACCCACTTCCTATGATTTGCAAAGTGATGGAATAATTTTGTATTGTTGTCCCCTTCATGTATCCATAATGGTCGGATTTTGAGGCACCAATTATGTTCTTCCTTGACTAACAAAGCCTGATGAGTTTCTTCTAAGTTACGGAGGGAAGTTTTTTCTTCTTCTAAGAAAAATTCTGAGGGTTTCGACTCAGAAATGGAGCTAGTTCTTGATTCCGTTTCAATAAAATATGCCTTTTCCCTTTGATGGAAAGCTTTGACCCATGTTTTGGTTGCCTTCTTGATCCTACTTATGTTGTTCACGAGCTATTGCATTCTGGAACGGGAAGAAGAGGGAGAATAATGTTCATAGGCCCTCCCTACCATATTTTGAAAAACCTCTTCTAACAACCATCGCGGATTGAAGTTCAGAGGAGGTGTAGGATTTTGCTCGACCTGCCATTAATTCTAAGTAGAATTGGAAGGTGGTCGAATAGACCTCTAGTTTCAATTCAAAAGTGAAGGAAGAAACGATCTCCCATAAAGCTCTTTGACACCAGAAACCAATCGAGTCGCTTTGAGAATTCTTCCTCATTAGAGAGAAAGTTCCTCCATGTGGGATGGAGCTTAACGGGTTTGACGTCCACCATCCTATGACTTGTGAAGAGTAAAGAAAATAAATTATTGAGGGGGTACTTTGTAGGGTTACTACCCTAGACCTCTTGGAGGGAAAGTGTTAAATTTAAGTCCCCTCCCATCACTAAAAGAGAGCTATCCAATAGTCCAAATCTCTCAAGGGCTTCCTAGTAAGGTTGTCTTTTCGCAAAAGGACCATAGATGTTTATAATTATACTTGCTTCCTAGGATCCTTAATTTCCAAATTAGTTTGTATCCCATAGTGGAGAGTTGATGTTTCCAACTCTCTTAGGGCAGGGCTCGATGTTGTGATAATCCGCCTAACAATCCATCTAAATCCAACGTGCTAAAAAACTAGTCCTTTAGCCATGGTTCAAAATCTTCTTGGGCTCTGACTCCTGTCACTTTCGTTTCTTGTATAAGAATAATTTCTAGATCTAGGGCTTTAACAAGTTATTTTAGGGATAAGATTTTAGGAGTGCCCCCTACCACCCTACCAGTGAAGGAAAAAATATTCACAAGGTTCCCCTCTTGAGGGATTTTCCTCTAAGTGCCCCTTTGATGGTTGATTGTGCCCCACAATTGGCATAAAATGTTATTTTCTGCATTATGGGCTTACAGGATAGTGACCAAAACCACCACGGGTTTCACACCATTTCACCTCATCCATGGCATCAAGTTGGTCATCTCCATTGAGTGTGAGATTCCAACTCTTCGCACTATCTGAACCTTCTTCTAGATACTACGCCTTTGGAGCAACAACTCCTCCACTTGGAGCGCTTGAAAGAAGACCGAAGGGTTTCCTTACAGCATAATGAAGCCCACAAAGTGCGCACCAAAGCCCAATTAGACCAACAATTTTGATCGTGCATTTTCTCACCCAGTGACCTTGTCCTCAACTTTTGATGCATCCAAAGACAAGAATATCAGCCCTTGAAAGTTTATCCCCCTCTGGAGTGGCCCCTACATTGTCACCTGTTGTATAGACAAGGGGAATATGAGATCTCCCACCTAGAAGGAGGCACCCTCGACAACCCTATCAATGGGTTGTACCTCAAGAAATTCTACCCCCAAGAATTTCCATCCATCTAAGGAGGACTCCATTGTATATATGCATTCCCTTTTTGGTTTCCTTGTAGATAACATGTTTAAAAGAAAATTTAGTATTAACCCAATTTGTTTTCTCTCTACTTAACCCACCGTTTGGTAGATATTTTTAGCTCTGGGTATTACCCATTTTGTTTTCTCAAAACATAGTCAATGGTTTCTATTGTATCCTCTATAGATGACGTTGCCTACTATCTACCTCGGTTTTGTTGATGGTGCCAATCGTTGGACTTAGAATCTTGCATCTTCTGCTTGGGCCATTTACACACCTTTCCATATATTGCTTTATTCGGAAAAGGTGTGCATTGGCCCTGCCACAAGAAATCAAGTGAAATACGATGTCATCATTGGCCTCTTGGTCGATTCCATCCATCACCACATCCACCACCTATGCATCCATCTTGATTCCCAACTCTTGGTTGCGCACTCAACCATGCTTACATCATCTGTGACCCACTTTTATTTCGTCAATGTTTACATGTCAAGATCCTTTGTCACCAATTCGACACTATCACATTTATACACATTCCTAGGATCGCTAATGCATATGTAGATTATTTGGCAAATGAAGTGTTAGATTGATATTTATCTCATGCATAAATTTTAAAGTTCTTTGCAACCAAGATTGTATGTATAGTGTACAATCCATATGTGAAACATCCATATTTACATGTATATAAAACCATCAACATAAAAAATAACATAAACATGTGTAGAAAACATATAAAAACAACATATAACATGGATCCATCATCCATACACAACAAAGACAATATTGCCACCAAAAATACTGTCAATATATATGTGTGTGTGTGGGTGTTTCTAAAAAATGTTTATACATCGATGCATAAAAAAACTCAGCATCACATGCTAGACATCATTCCCTTACGGCTATCCAAATACATATATAAATAAAAGGACAAAACACATCCCACACTGAGGTAGGGGGCACTTCTCCTACAAACATGCAACCCCTCACTCATCTGATAGGGGGTATGACACCAATGGGGATCCTAATTCCAATGCTCGACCACCTGGAGGTGACCTAGACCTCTCTCTAATCACTACCCCAAAAGGATCCCGAGCAACCTCCTAAGTAGCCTCCTGAGCTGCCTCAAATGCAAGTGCATCACAACACGCCTGCCTAACCACTGCTACCCACCACAACAAAGAATGTACCTCCTCTGCCCCCCCTAGGGGCACTAGTGTAACACAAGAAAAACATCGCTCCTCAAGGGAGCACCAACCCTCCTCAGGGAATCCCTCTAGCACCATGTCTAGTTACTGTAGGACCTCTGTGTATTTCCCCTACATCAATCTGAGCATCCGCCTGGCCTCAGACTCCCCAACCAGCCGCTCTGGTCTAGCATCGTCCCATGGGACATGAACGAACCCCATCTCCCTTCTCAGCTTAGACAGACCCTCCTTAGTTTTTGTTGCTCCCTCCAAAACTACCTGTGTTGGGGGTATTTGCACTCGACGCCCGAGCACCACGGGAACCACATGCCCAGCTGGGGGTGTTAGTCCAACACCTCCAACAAGCATGTCACATGTCATAATACATTAAAATAAACTAAATAAATAAAACATAAATGAAAGAGAACATGCATCTAAATAAATATACATACCCAGAAGACCCCATGGGTGCCCTACCGGTGGCACTAGAAGGTCAAAATCACTTTTGAAATCCATACCCTCGTATGGATACAAGTCGATGGCATCAATTCACCGTTTCCATATCCCCATAAATCCCCACGTAAAAATGGACCTCATGGGCCCCACACTAAAACGCGACATCAACGTCGCCCATCGTGGCATCCTAAGCAGTACAAGCCCAGTCTCCTGCACCACCTCTAGTGGCTACAATGAAGGAATGTGCTCAAAAAAGTATGAGGTGAGCACCAAATCAAAATATAATGAACCATCCCCACTGATGTAGCACCCTAGTTGCTCATATATACATGCTAGCATCAAGTTGGCCCAGGCTATCAAGGACCCCTCTAGGTACCACTCGACCATCCACATCTTCCCGCCACTCATATAGTGGGTCATCGTCGAACAAAGGATGCAGACCACCATCATAGCCACAAAATGAGTAGTCATTTCCGTGATCCTTGCAATCTGCAAGCATCCGTCACTCATAGCATCAAGGGCTCCCCAACAATGACGATTTGTAAGAAGGATGGAAGTGTTTTGACCTGCCAACGATGGGTATGTCGCCTCCTGAATCCCATGAATCGGGAGCCCAGACAGGAAGTATACATCATGTAGTTATAGGTGTAGCATCACCCCCTTGATATCAAGGTCCCTCTCCTCAGACCTCCACATCTGAATCAGAGGGTCCAGTAGATCCTCTGATGACCATATCAGCTCATAGTAAAAAAAAATTAGGGGACCAATCTCCTGACGTCGCTATCTCACTTCTAGTCTCTTCGCCACCTCCTCACAAGCACTAGCCCAGTCCTGCTCTTTCCAATATATCGTCATATCCACGCCTGCAGTCACAGAGAGGGACACTCGTTATCCTATCATCCAATAAAAGCAAAAAATTTGGCACATTTCAGAAGTTAATTCTTTTCTCATCAGCACAACCTATCCAAGGACTGCTTCCGCGGACCTGTGTGACTGTACACTACACAATCTCATGATAGCTGCAGGAGTTTGCCAATTCAACTGCATTGATTTTTATCATAGATTAACTTAGAAAATCCCATGCAATTACACGGTTGAATCAGAAAACTACCACGTGGATTCCATGTAGGAAAAGGGGAAACCCCAACACCAACCAAAAAAAATTCATCCAGGACCTCCTCTGGGACCCAGGACCACCTAACTAAAAAATTGCTTGCATAAAATTAAAGAATAAGGGATAAAAAATTACCTGGAACTCATTGCTCATCAAACGAACCATGCACGTTCCTGAAAATCATGAAAAATGCTCTAAAATCACTTTGGAGGGCTCACAACAAACAACACAAATGAATTCAAATTATGGGCCCCACCCCCTATTCTTAGGCATAACCCAAACTTCTCGAAGCCCATACAGGAGCTCACAATATCCGTTTGACGCACCGTTAGCATCATCAGAATTAGCGCAATATGACCTTCATCACAGTATGACCCATTTCAAAAATGGACCACTTCCATCCAATGGCCATTTTTTCACCAGTAATAAAGGTACGCACACTTCTGGAACTTTGCTTTGTCAAAATTTTACTTATGCAAATGATTTCTTGTTTAAAACAATATTATGCTTGCAGTGGTTTGCATGTGTGCAAGAACATCTCCAAAACGAGCTCCAACATGATGTCACATGTAACTCCTCCACTGGCATGTAGAAACACGTATTTTCCCAATGCAATTACCCCATGTTTCTACCTACAATATCCCTAAGGTCCACCCCATCTTGGCATGCAACCTCGCCTTCTAAGTTGCATTATGCTCATGCCTAGAAGTAGAAACCTCACCCCCCCATGGGTGCAACCACTTAAGTATCTACATTGCATACAAGCACCCATGTTTCTACTCATTATGACCACATAGGATCACGAGTCCACTAGGACCACAATCCCAGAGTAAGATAGCCACATACTCTCGATTCTCTTCATCATCGCTGACCACCCCTTTGAACTACTGAGCAGCTTATAAGTATGTAAATGTGTGTATATTTTTACTTGAGAGTGTCCTCTTACATCATGGCCCAACACTCCCGCCACTTTGCAATGACCATAAATATAGTTTCACCCCCTCCACCGAACTCCAAGAAGACTTACCACGGGGCCCACTCCCACGCATAGGAACTCTGTGTTCCCCATTTCATACATGTAGGCATGAACTACATGGAATTATCATGGGCACTTGTCTTCTTGTCAGTTGCAAACCTACGTTTGCAACATATCCCAACTTTACACATAGTTGCCACAACTATTATGGATGAGGATCAATGTACTTCAGTTATACCATCCAATATATAGTTGCACATATACACACACGCTACCCAGCAAGCAGAACAATTTACCACCATTTGCTTTACCCAACAACACCATGAGTCACCCTTTATTCGAAACACCCACCCTCTGTCACCCATCCTCCCAATGAGTTACAATTATGTCCCCTGATCTTGAGTCTTGACTACCAGTTTCATTATTGGCTACCACAGTGCCCCAGTCCTTCCAATGTATTTTCTTTGCAACCATTTGTATTTTCGACCTCCGGTCTTGCCCACTCTCCCATTGATTGTTGCCACGAACCCACCCACATTATGGCGTTTCGGTCAAGGCAAGTCCAAATCCTTTACTCAAACCATGTCATCTTAGCCAATCACTCTACCACGCTCAGTATACATGGTTATTTACTTTGTTCCGTAAGACTCCTCTACTCTCGCTCAGCTCCCATTGATGACAACCTAATCTATTATGGGAGCCCACTATTTCATTTTTATAAGTACCCTGGTCCACCATGCCCACATTATATGGTCTACCTTGGATTGGGCTGAGAGAAACATCATCACTCTCTGACCCAATAAAGTCTTTGT
>Ga0115853_100613_pt1 | contig 10429 bp, 4 predicted proteins | sample InSIn5gowninarea_FD_83867 | JGI IMG/M metagenome (GOLD analysis project Ga0115853, IMG submission 83867)
GTGTATTTTTATACTAACTTTTAAAATATATAATTTTTAACAAAACTTGAACTAAATCTGAAAGTGTTGTCTATTTCTAAATCCTACAAATCAAATTATTTTTAAATACCTAAATTCAAACTATGCTAAACACTAATATTTAATCTATTTAGAATATCTCTTTAAAAAAAAAAAACTAGTTTGAATTAAACTACAGTATTGAAATAAAACTATATCAATAATACTGAAAAATTCCTTTAAGATGATATGGAAAACTATCAATTGATCTATATTACCTAAACAAAACTAGATTTGTAGAATAGGTAAAGATCCTTAACTTCAATCTATTTATAAACAAAAATGAAATACAACTTTTAGTAAATATAAACAGGGATTTCTAGAAAAGAAAGTATAACTTAGTTTCTATTTTGCCTAGCTTGCCTCACCTATTCATGTGCATCAGATATATCTATATCATTGGAAATAACCACCCAATATCTTCCTATCTCTTCTCTCATTGTAGCTATGTATAGCATCAAACTGAATAAACCATTCGAAATACTATACTGGCTACTAAGATTATATTCAAGATGAGGATCGTCTAGAGTTGGGATAGCCATGGTTTTTAAATGAATACATTTAGATTATACTTAAATCTTCAATTCCACAGTATGAACAACATCTATTTAAAAAATTACTTTAAACTAGTACTAATTTTAATCATCGCCGAACTATCTAAGAGATCTCACAAATGATAAAATTATTATTAAGATAGACATGTACAAAAATCATTGTATAGATATATCTAACAACAAACTTATTGAAAATTTATAAAACAACAACTATTTATAACCTAAATCAAAGACAAAAAATGAAATGAGGAGTGATACTACCAGATCTAGTGGGCCCCCTAGCTGGTTGAATCCCAATTAGATACTATACGAAAATGCCTCTATCTATCATTCCATAGTCGCAACAATGCATAAGACCATTCACAAAACTCTATACTTAAACCGGTATCATCATATTGACTATGGTATTCATAAGTAAACTCTCTGAGACATACAAATCAGATTTCCAATGCTCTGTTCATTATTACTTTGAATACTATCTCTCTCTATTAACTAAACAAATTGGGAGCTTTATAGTTCAGCTCTATGAATCCATTTTACATAACCCTATAAATAGGGGAATAATGCACTGTTGTAGATAAGAGGTTCATAAACCATCTTTGTGCTTTACAAGGGAAACATAACGATACTATGCATCTTCTCATGGCACAAAGTGCTTGAGAAGAGGCGTGTATACGAGATACCTACAACAAGAATGGAAAATGCCAATTTCCTTGGACCTTCATAACTATTGGAACTAGTTGATATTTGTGAAGAGTTAACTCTTCTTGCTTATAGTTTACTCCTTGAAGTTCACACTTCTTCTCTTTCCCTTTGTATTGCTTTGTTGTTGATAAGTACCAAAATAGGTGGATAATGCCAAATCCAAATAGCCATACCCATCTACTCCATCGGTACTGAAATGCAATATGAACTTACATTGACAATAACTTAGCATGTATAAAAATTAGAACTTTTAATCATTAAAAACGCAAAACATTTAAAAAATAAAACACATATCCTACCTTCAAGATTTTCGATATAAAATGGTAGTTGTGGTCACAAAATAGACTAATTTAGTCAAAAGTTTAATGAAATAGGAAGTTTTTAAGGCCGGCTATTATCCAAATATTTGACAAAACGAGAGACCATCACACTTCTTGCTAATCTGGAGGGGTGTTAAGGCATGTCATTGGATGAGGCAGTGGTGCCTCATTGAACATCACATCCTAACACATGTTAGGATTAACGTCGGGTGCATAAGGATTTCCAGACCATACATATCAATCTCAATCCCATATTAAAGTCTAACTAATTCAAGTTAGTGTGTCAAATCATAAGAAAAAACCCATCATTATGGTGGTTGGTATATTCAAAAGGTGAAGTAGCATTTGGAAGCTTGGCATGATTACCATATTTGTAGCAAATACTTTGAAGTCAGAGATCTAGTCCTTTGTTATGACACCAAGTTTTGGAAACACCTAGGTAAGGTGTGCATGCATTGGTTGTGTCCTTACTAGGTAGTGTGAATAACCACTACCAGGGGATTATAACTTTCCTAGATAGACGGTTGACTACTAAAGCATTGGGTGAATGACACACACCTAAAACCCTATGCTTCTCGAAAACCCATTGAACCACTTTGTATTTTTTTGGGGGGGATAGAAGCTAGTCTACCTTAGTAGACCTCCATTTTAGTATTTCTTTCAAGTACTTTAGTTTAATTTCTACACCATTGTAATCAAATTCCATATCATTTTCTATATTTCCTATCATTTTGTAGGACTAGGAATAAAGAAAATCTGGATCCATAGTTGTGTAGGTTGAATAACACCTCAACAACGTAGTTCTCTATGGCTAAGGTGCAGGAATTTGAGTCTAGGGATCTTTGGATTGGATTGGTTGTGTATTATAGGGAAAAAGAACTATATAAATGAACCATAGAGGAAGGGAGATTTTTCATGGGGTCAAGTCTCTAGAGGAGGGAAGTCTTTTCATATACACACTACACTTGGGGAAAAGTTGGGGTTGGGCCAATTATCATTAATGAGACAATGGGTAGGTGGCATATTTATGAGCATTAATGGTGTAAATTCAAGCAAGTAGTAATCATGTCAAGGTGATAATTTATAAAAATATAAGCAATAGAATTCTTTAAGACATCTTAGCAACCAAATATTGATAGGATTTGTCTAGAAATTTACATTAGATAAGTAGGATTAGATAAGATATTTGAAAATTAAGATGGTGCATGGTTCAATGACATATATATTGGTGATGAAAAGTTATCTACATATTTACATCATTAGATGTAATTACATTGGATCATAAATCTTAAGAATTTCAATTCTAAAGGATGACCATTAGATATCAAAGACCATAAGCATTTGTAAAAAAATGGGCAAAGAGTTTGTAGTTGTAGGGAAGTTTAGTGACCAAGCTAGAGTTTGAGAAAGTGAAGGTGGCATTAAGAATTTACCAATATTTTAGTTCTTGGACAATGGTGCCACCAATAGAAACATTTACAGGTTGAGGTCGAGAAAGAATAAGAAAAGGGGTAAGAAGGATTTGTTTCAATAGGTTTTGAACCTCACATGACCAGTGGAAGTATTGGACCCGTAGGTGCATGTGCCTGTAGTCAAGCACCTCAATGGGGATTTCCAGTAAGTGCATCTCATAAAGTATGATCTTTATAACTATGTATTTTTTATTGGGTTCGCACTAGAGAAATATACTAAATGGTGCAAGGAAAGGATGTAGATGTTAAAGTCATTTTATCCCTTGGTCTAAATTAACCTCATGATTTTGACCTGGATTCCCTATTTTAGCACTTCTATGGTAGTATAGAAGTGCATTCAATTAATTTTCTCTAATATATACTCTGACACCATTTGGATTGACCACTAAATCACTATTACAAATGAGGTGCTCCATGCTATGATATGGACACTATAAGACAATGAGGATTTGTCTAAGGTATTCTCTACTAGGGGACCAATGTGGAAGGACTGAAAGGAAAATAGGGAAGAGAAATATTTACATCAAAAGTGCATTTCATAGCTGAAGGTTTACGACTATAACATCAAATCCATCAATATCTTGTTGATGGGTATGGTAGCATAGGTACTATCTAGATAGGATCTATGCACATGTAGGATTGGAGTGTGCTCCAAGAAATCCTTGCATGTGGTAGCTCATTTGCTAGTCATACCAAGACCTGGCAGGTGCCAAGGTGTTCCAAGACATAGAAGGTGCCAAGGCATGCTAGGGTGTACCAATGAATGAAAATGCATGCCAAGGTGTGCTAATGAGTTCTAAGGAAACATAAGGGAGAACTAGGTTAAAATGCATGGAAATGAATGAATAAGATGTTTAATCAGTCATGGCATTACTTTTTCCAAGAGGGGCATGATAGGTGTAACAACACTAGGTGCCAACATGTGGGCTTGAGTGGGGGTTGTGCAAAAAGTCAATATATGTTTGGAACCACTTTGTCAAAGAGAACGATGGAAGGAACCTTCAAAAGAGGAAAGAATCCAGCATTGGTTCCTATATAAAGAGGAAACCCAAAGTGAAAATGGATCATCAAGAAAGGAACCATGTGAGCAAGTTGAGCTCTTGTTTATGTAGGAAAAATTCCAAAGACAACAATGGGAGGAAGCTCGATTGTAAATCCCAATATAGATTTTCTCTTGTTTGATGTGGCTAACTCCAATGGGATTGTATCCCCATTGTTGTCTACAAAAGGTTTTCTTCTAGAAAGGAAGAATTGATTGCTCCTGTAAGGGAAACTTATCTTGACAATTATCTAGATCCTAAATGCAATCTAATCTATATGCAAATGCATCCTAACTACACTAGTTCCTATTCTAATAGTAACATAACCCAATTACAAGACATAATATAGAATCACTGTGAACACAAATTAATTTACACTCCACAATAATCACATATTGAGAGAATGCCATGTTTATAGTCAAATAAAAATAGTTTGCAACTGAAGGAAACAAAATAATTCCTTGCAACTAGAAAACCCATAACCAACACATAAACATTACATTAAGTAATTGAACGATTAATGTCTTAACTCAGTGTGACATTAACAATTGAGATGATACATCAACAAAATAATGGCCTTTACCCATGCATTAGCCTCACATTTATTCTTTTCAAAAAAGTTAACTCTAAGAAACATGAGCAAAGAAAAAAAAATCATTTTACATTGTGAATGGTGGTATATATAGGCCAAGGTCCGAGTCTCTTGACCTTCCACCTTCAACCACTTTTAAACTACCCTAAGTGACTTTTATACTACTCCAAATGTCTCTTGAAATGACCTAATTAATAAAATAAATAAAATAATTACAATAATTACATGCACATGATCTTTTTTCCTTGATGACCTTTGAATTACAATTCATTGTCTTTTCTCAATTTGTCCACTAGTGATATTTTTTCTTCATTCATAATTTGTCATGTAGTGGCAAGGTTTAGTTTTGATTTCTTCTTTTTTTCTCTTTGATGACAATTGAATAAACTTTTCATGATCAAACAAAACATGCTCCTTTTGATTATTTACATCCTTTCAAGACCTCATCACTATGAGATACACCAAGATTGGTTCAACAACGTTTCTTCTCATGAGTAGGACTCTGTTAGCGCTGAAATCAGTTCAAGGACTACAACTTGAACCTAACCAGACACATCTTAAGTTCAAAGGATGAAAAGTAATGTTTGTTTTTGGTTTGGTTGGGCCTCAAGGAAGTCTAAGTATATACATAATAAGGATAATGATCTGTGAAGGGAACAAATAGCACATAGGAAGGAAATCAAGCCCATTGTATGTCAATTTTAAAAGGTTTGTAGTCGATGGATGGGTGAAGAAAAATGAGAGACCTTAAAGGACTGAATGCAGATCACTTTAAAGCCTAGAGCATAATGCAACTAATAGATACTCTGTCCTAGATGAAACAAAAATGATTGGATGAACATAAATAATATCAATTATAACTAAAGATGAAGCCACTAGCAAGAACTCTTCATGGAAGATGAGGCTATTAAGCAAAAACTCTCCATAGAAGATGAAGCTAAATAAACAAAATCTCTTCAATTCATAATACCATTCATTTAATAGTGTTGATACTCAATGCCCCATTATTCATACAATCATAAGAGGAAATAAAGATGAAATAAACATAAGAAAGACATAAAGGCATACAATAGACTATCAGGAATATTCAAGAGTGTCTCTTCATTAGCAATCACTCATAAAAGATGATAGATATGCTTAATACACATAGAATCTCATGAGAGTCAATAACAGGGTTGTCAGGCCACTGTTCAACCAACCAACCCCCACTTTTTTTTTCTTTTATGAGATTATTTATACATTTTGAACAACTCAATCATATCCTATCATCTAGAGAGTTTGTTCTCAGTATTTATTACAAAATATTTTGTTTCTAAATACAAAACTATGAGATAAAATAAAATGGTAATCTTGCTTGAAATTCTAGCCATAAATCTTCGACTTGGATTGGGAATAGAGAAATCTATACGCTGTCAACTGATCGGTACCAAGATTTCTTGTTGATGACTTGGATCTAAAACTTCTCTATAGGGATTGACCACCTCAAAATAGACTTGGAATTTGAGCAAAATCAGGAGGATACCTGGAAATATGGAATTTTTCTTAGCATGTGCATCCACATACCTTGTATCTGAGGGCTCCACTTTGTTCACTATTCCACTTTTACTCATCAAGCTCATCTAGCAATGGATTTGAGAAATCTAATGATATAAATACCAATTAGATGAAGCATACTTCCACCATTATATTTGGTTTCTCCACCGGCCAATCATATCTATGAATGAAGATCCCGCACATATGAATGATGAAAAAATCACATCTGATTTAGCACTGAACCAGATCGACTTGGACACATAGTGACAAGCTTCAGACACAAAGGTGGTAGATACAACAGTGCCTGCCATCGATATGCTTTGGGATGGATCTAACAGTTTAAACTTTGATGCGGAGAACGAAACTACAAACTCTTTAATTGTGGGGAAGAATCCCACGTGAATCTTCTTATGGGATGAGTGTCAGCCTTTAACATGGTGCTGAAATGTAGATCAGTTTGAGTGGGACCCATATATCTTAAAACCCACTTTGTTTCAAACCGTCGATCTTCTATGTCTAATACTTGATCCCAACCATTGATTCTTGGCTTTCATTCCTCCATCTCATTATGCAAACATATTGCTCCCTTGTGTGCTCCTCCCTTGACTTAACATTTGGTCTTGACTTCTATGTTGTGACTTGTGTGTCAAACACTTGTGTTACGTTGTCTTGGTGCTTAGCTTGTAATCAAAGAACCTTTTATTTTTCCCTGATGAATAGTTCACTCAGTCCCAAGAGCATAATGACCATTGTAAAACAAATTTAAATGTAGGTGATAACATTGGCTCCTATTGGGGATGGAATGCTCCTAGTGAGCTTCCAAGAACTCATTGACCATGTGCCTTTCAATCTTTGTCTTAGAATCCTGCAAGCTTCTCATCTTAGCCACCATCTAAACCAATCACATTCTGGGAAACAAACTATTTATGCCAGTAGTTCCTTGTATCCATTGGGCTAATGGAGTCTTTATTTTTGCTAATCTACCACACCAAGTTTTGAAAAGCAATGCTCGAATAAGCGAGCTTATTTATGTACACCCCTACTACTAATAGGATGAAATCCTCTTGATCTATAATTAAATTTCTAGTGAAGCCATACAAGCAACTGATCAATTATATAAAATCCTTGTATGCAGCTGAAAAAGAAAATGGAGAAAACATATGACAATTGTAACATAAATTTATTGGGAATCTTATACTTTTTACTGCCATTAACTTGTATTCCCAAAACTATAACATGAGAGACCCCTTGAAAGATTGAATCCATCCACTCAACAATGGGATCATGAAAATTATGAAGAAACCGTAGCTGGCTTAAAATATCAAGCTACTCCTTTAAATTTCTACTCCATCAATAAGATTTTGACCGTCTTGAAAAATATTAGAAAATTGTTTTCTAGGCTCTTAAAATAAGAAGATCAAAGGACGACAATGCACTTTCAAGAGAAGAAAAATTATGATTAGTTAAACCACTTCCTTGATTAACTTTCTTCTTCTGAACTTTTTGATTGTAATAAGAATGCAACAAATAAGACTCTTTTTCATTTTCAACTACTGAAATCAACTTTACATCTTCTCCTTCTTCAGATTCATATCTATCATATACATGGTTGATGCTGAAAATTTCAATATATACTGATGTAGATATTTTCTCCTTATCATCTAAGTACTCATCAAAAATAGGTTCATTACTGCTACAAGAAGATGTTGAACGTGATAATAAGGGAATATTCCCCAATCCAATGGTCATATGTTGAAAACTATCATAATTAACTTTAAAAACACTCTCCTCATCATTATCTTGAAAATCTGAATTTTGCTCTTCATCACTCCCATAAGTATCATAAATAGGCTGATTATTAAAAATTGCTAAATTTTGCAATTCAGAAACGACTTGCTTATGAAAATCAGGATCAAATAATGAAACATATGCAACTTGATCTATATATAGATATGGAATGACTGAAGTATGATTAGAAAAAGAATCATAAGAAATTTTTCAAACAAAACCATATGTACCTTCATCTTCATTATTTTTATGTGAATAATCACCATCACCATCCTGTTCATCCTACTCTAGCTGTTTGAATGGTCTCTGAGTATCTTTTTCTTGCACTACTTCATCTTGTTCTTATGATTTAAACCTTTGTGCTACCAGAATATTAAATTCCACCTCAATAGACACCTCTTGCATGGCTTCTAGAGTAGGTGATTTCACAACAACAAAACAGGCACTTAGCACTTGGTTTTGCGTTGGAGTTTAGTACAAATTTTTTCATAAATTTGAATAGTTTATGGCACAAACCTAGGTGAAATAGGGTTTATCACTGTGCCAACTTTTGTGCCTAGTTTAGAGCTAGGAAAAATAGCGCCGACTTTTTCTCCTTTTTTAGTGTCAGGTTTTGCTTCTAGTTTAGCACCGGAATTTGCTCCCAGTTTAGTGTCAGGTTTTGCTCCCAGTTTAGCACCAAGTTTTGCTCCTATTTTTGTTCCCAGTTTTGCTTCCAATTTTGATCCCAGTTTTGCTTCCAGTTTTTCTCCTAGTTTTTCTCCCAGTTTTGCTCCCAGTTTTGCTTCCAGTTTTGTTCCCAGTTTTTCTCCCAATTTTGTGCCCAGTTCTGGCTCCAATGTTTCTCCCATTTGAATGTCCAATGTTTTATCTAGTGTTTCTTCCCATTTTGCTTCTTTTTTTCCTTCCAATTTTTCTTCCTTTTACACTTCCAGTTTAGCGGTCAACTTAGCTTCTAGTGTTGCAACCAGTTTTTCTTTCAACTACGTTTCCAGTTTTGCTTCAAGGTTGGCCTTTAGTGTTGCTTCCAAGTTTGCTTCTGATTATGCTTCCAGTTTTGCTTCCAATTATTCTTTTGGTTGTGCTTCCAGTTTTTCTTCTAAGTTTGCTTCCAATTGTGCTTCTAAGTTTGCTTCTAGGTTCTAAGTCATGCCAAGTGCTAAGGCATTCCATTGTGTGCCAATACATCTTAGGAAGTGCCAAAATATCCTAGAAAAATATTCATTTCTGAAATATAAGAGAAGAAGATATATAAACCAGTTAACTCTCAAAGGATCTTCAATGAAAACATAATCATACATAGAACAAAATGGATAGGTTTGGAACTTAAGGTTATGTAATAGAAATTACAGTTGATAGTTAAATTGTATAACAAATTTTTTTATGATCTTTACTAACTTTTATTAGAATTGTTGCATGTTTTACATTGTCAGAATTGCATCTTAGCTGTAACTTATTTGAAATTTTATTTTGGTTATGCACACTTTAATATGATATAATATGATTATCATTTCATTTCATTTCATATGTTTGTAATATTAGATATATAACAGAAAAATTAATCATTGCATGAAATAAATAATAAATTTTCATTCTAAATGTTTTTTTTTGTAGAACACGTATCTTCCAGAAGATCCAAATGATCCTCATGTAGATCCATATTATGTTGGATCTAATGAACATATGGAAGATGACATAGATACAGAGGACCCTGAGGCCGATACCGATGTCAATGATGATGATCATGATGATGCAGTTGTTGGTAGCATCCAATGACATTCATGATCATATAGACTGCATCATGGTTTCTATCATATGTATCATTTTGATGGCCTCTAATACCTTATTTGACATATATCATTTCAACGACCTCTACTACCATATTTCACATGTGTCATTTTGACTTATATCATTTGAACATGTATTATCTTGACTTCTATCACTTTGAGTTAGATATTATTTTTATTTATATCATTGTACATGATGTATTATTTTGACTTATGTCGATTGTTGGACATGTATCATTTTCACATGTTATTGATCTACTCACATATTTGACTTTCACTTGTTTTAGTTATATATGATGATGATCTTATCAATACTGAATCACAAATTTATATATATTGAAGGTCGTCGATCATGATTTTTTGGATGCATATATATTACGTATGATGGTTTTAATTTACTGCTTATAGCGGATGTTGTCAAATTCAATTAAATTATAGATATTTGACTCAGTTGTTTTTATTATAGATGATGATCATGTTATAATAATTATCTTGTTATTTTACATTGTGAATGGTGGTATATATAGGCCAAGGTCCGAGTCTCTTGACCTTCCACCTTCAACCACTTTTAAACTACCCTA
>Ga0115853_100614_pt1 | contig 10428 bp, 10 predicted proteins | sample InSIn5gowninarea_FD_83867 | JGI IMG/M metagenome (GOLD analysis project Ga0115853, IMG submission 83867)
TAAAAAATTAGAGATAAAAAAAAAAATAAATCATAAAATAAAAAAAACGATAGTAAATAATTTCAAAAAAAAGTATTCGACCATCGCTTGTTTATAATTATTTATGAGTGCGTATCACTCATACATAATTAAAAACAAGCGATGGTCGAATAGATTTTTATGAAATCATTCACTATCGTTTTTTTTATTTCATGATTTATTGTTTTAGAAATACATCATATTTAAAGGTTAGACAATCGATACTAAATCAACTTGTTTAATATAGAGAATAAAATTTTAGTTCCTCATTGGAAAGTATAGAAATTTATATAATCTATAGTCAAAGTTGCGTTTTTTCTATAAATTAATAAAAAGAATAAGTAAAATAATAGATAATACAGTAGAGGAGTGACATATATGGCTTTAATAACAATGAATTACAATTCACCAACGATAGGAATGCATCAAAATTTAACGATTATTTTACCGGAGGATGTAACATTCTTTGATAGTTCAACAACAGCGAAACATTTGAAATCAATGTTGTTATTACATGGATTGTCTAGCGATGAAACAACTTACATAAGATATACAAGTATCGAGCGTTATGCAAATGAACATCAACTTGCGATTATAATGCCTAACGTCGATCATAGTGGCTATGCAAATATGGTATATGGACATAGTTACTATGATTACATATTAGAAATTTACGAATATGTACATCAAATTTTACCACTATCTAGAAAAAGAGAAGATAATTTTATTGCAGGACATTCAATGGGCGGTTATGGAACGATTAAATTTGCGCTAACTCAAAGTGATAAATTTGCTAAAGCTGCACCACTTTCAGCAGTTTTCGAAGCACAACGTTTCATTGACTTGGATTGGACTGATTTTTCCCCTCAATCTATCACAGGCAACAATACTCAAATTAAAGGTACAGAACTCGATACGTACTACTTACTTGATCAAGCCATCGATGCTAATGTAGATATTCCTGAATTGTTTATCATGTGTGGTAAAGAAGACTTTTTATATCATGATAACCTTCAATTTATTGAGACATTAAATAAAAAAGGGGTTTCTTATAAGTTTGAAGATGGTCCGGGAAATCATGATTATGCCTATTGGGATAGAGCTATTAAACGTGCGATTGAGTGGTTTGTTCAGTAATGATACAAAGGATTGAATTTGGATATATAGGCGGACATCTTATTAAACGAATATGAAAATGATTGTTACTCGTCTTAGTATTTTCACTTATTGATTTTGTGCGGTGTTACTGTTAATCCAGATGAAAGGTAAGTCAACTATAGTTATTTATTAAAATCGACATGTTCACATATCGTATATTGTTTATTAAAGTGTATAGCGATATGATGAAAATAAATACAAAGGTTTATAGAAGGAGAGAAAGTATTAGAAAATGAAAACAGTATCTAAATATTTTGTATATATGATGATATTAGTTACGTTTTTCATAGTTGTTAGTGGGTGTTCGATTAATCAATCTTTTAGCGATAAACAAAATACAAATAAAACAATACGTGTGGTTGCTGTAGGTGATAATTTAATTCACCCAGTTGTATATAAAGATGCACAAATTACGGGGAATAGTTTTGATTTTAAACCTATGTATCAACCAGTAAAAAAAGACATTCAAAACGCAGATATTTCTTTTGTTAATCAAGAATCACCATTAGGTGGGGATGATAGGCCTTATTCAGGATTTAAAAACTTTAATACACCGAGTAGTATTGCTCAGGATTTAGTAGATACTGGCTTTAATTTTGTAAACGGTGCAAACAATCATGCCTTAGATCAAGGAGAGCAAGGTGTAAGAAATCATATTCATACTTGGAACAAATTTAAAGATCAAGTTTTGTTCACGGGTGTATATGAATCAGAACAAGCACACCGTCAAATTCCTATTAAAACAATTAAAGGTGTGAAAGTTGCTTTATTAAGTTACACATTTGGTACAAACGATCATCAACCAACTCATGATTATACGGTAGATACGTTTGATGAAAATAAAATTAAGCAAGATGTTAAGAAAGCCAAACAACAAAGTGATGTAGTACTTGTTTCAGCACATTGGGGTAATGAAGGTAAGCATCAGCCTAACGCCACTCAAAAAAAATATGCACAAATTTTCGCTGATGCAGGTGTTGATGTAGTTTTAGGTACACATCCTCATGTGATTCAACCAGTAAAATGGGTTGACGGTAGAGAAGGGAATCGTACACTTGTAGCATATTCATTAGGGAATTTCTTGAACGGTCAGTCAACAGGGAATGAAAGTAATGATTTATTAGGACGGATAGATTTTAAAATTAGTAAGAAAGATAAACAGTTTCAAGTTCAAGATGTGAAGTGGAGAAGTATGGTGAATTATTACGAATTAACTCAACACCAAAACCAGTTCCTTAAGTCGAACTTTAAAGTGATGATGCTAGATGACTATAATGACAAAGATGCCACTCATCATGGTCGCAATCAAATGGATAGTTCTTCGATGAGCCCTGCACACTTACGAGATATCACACGTTCAGTTATTGATAAACAATATTTAGACAATCGGAGTTTATAGAGAATTCAAGTAAGCCTCACATTAAAGAATGTGCAGGCTTATTTGTATATTTGGAATTTTTAACTTGGAAGTTAAAACAAATTCTAAAACTATAGCAATGGCTAAAGATATGATTAAGTTCATTAAAAAAGGTGTCTTAAGAATGATTTATTAGAATCATAAATGTTTGTGATTATTCATACATGTTACTTTTAATCGATATAAAATATAACGTTAAATGAATGTTGTTTCACGGGAAACGTCATTTTTTAAGTTTCAACTTCTATAAAGATATATTTAACACCCGTATAACTAGAGAATTATACGGGTGTTTGAATTGCTTATATTATAGAATTTTAAAAAGATATTAAGATGATTTGTTTTGTGATGCGAATGCTTTAGCTATATTACTTAATTTAACTGGTGCATCTTCAACAGCCATTTTCACTTCTACAAAGTGCATGCGATCACTATTAGATTTAATATTTTCGAAGGTGAGCATGAGTTCTTCTGAAGTGTTTACATCATGAACTAAAACATTGTCACCACCAAATACAGAAGGTAATGATTTGTAATCCCACATGCGAATGTCATTGTAAGGTTCTTTCATACCATGAATCATTCTCTCAACTGTATAACCATCGTTATTAATTACAAATATCACAGGGTTTAAATTTTGACGAATCATTGTAGATAATGATTGAACAGTTAATTGTAGTGATCCATCACCAATTAATAGAATGTTTCGACGATATGGATTTGCAATTTGTGTTCCTAGCGTTGCTGGTAGTGTATAGCCGATAGATCCCCATAATGGTTGCCCGATAAAAGTATTATCTTTGTACAAGGCTAAGTCATAAGCACCAAAGAATGATGTACCTTGTTCAGCGATTAAAATATCATCTTGTTGTAAAAAATCTTGCATCATATTGAAATAAGTCTCTTGAGTTAATGGCTGATCACTAAGTTCGTAATTGTGTGATTGTGGTCTCTCATATTGTGGGAAATCATTAGTGTTTTTGTAGTGAATATACTTATTTAAACCATTTAATATATTTGGTAATGAAAATGCTTCGATGCATGTATCATTAATTTTAAATTCATTATGATTTAGCATAATCACTTCATTAATATCAAATTGATATGAGAACCCAGCTGTTGCAGAATCTGTTAATTTAACACCAATATTCAAAATAGCATCACTTTGATTAACATAATCTTGAATATCTTGTTCTGCTATTGAACCATCAAAGATACCCATATAATAAGGATTTTCTTCATTAAATGCACCTTTACCTAAAGATAACTGAACAACTGGAATTTGAGTTTGATTAACGAATTGTTCGAGTTCTTTATGCAGATGGAAACTATTTATTTCATGTCCTGTAATAATGACAGGTTGTGATGCCGATTCAAGTTTGTCTTGAACCATATTGATATAACTTTGAACGTTTTTTTGTGGTTCGACTTCTGGTTTGAATGGGTTTGAAATTTCAATCTCTGTTAGTGCGACATCAATAGGTAAATGAATGTGAACTGGACGACGTTGTTGAAGCGCCGTATTGATTACTCTTGGAATTTCTGTGGTAGCATTATCAGGTGTAATATAAGCTTGCGCTGTTGTAATAGGCTCAAACATTTTTCTATAATCATCAAAAGTTCCTTCGCCAAGGGAATGGTGAACGTATTTGCCTTCTTGTTCTACAGCTCGAGTAGGTGCCCCAGTGATGGCAATAACTGGCACACGCTCAGCATAAGATCCAGCGATTCCGTTGACAGCACTTAATTCACCCACTCCAAATGTTGTTACCATTGCACCGATGCCATTAATACGTGCATATCCGTCGGCAGCATAACTTGCATTAAGCTCATTTGTATTACCAATCCATTTAATATCATTATGTGCAATAATATCGTCTAAAAAGGCTAGATTAAAATCTCCTGGGACACCAAAAACTTTGTCAGCACCTGCTGAATAAACCGCGTCCATTAAATATTGTCCTACGCGTTGTTTCATATATAATTCCACCTTTGATTTCTTTTATCTTACAAGTATCATATTAACGTCAATTTGAAATAAAGTCAACTAAGTTGACCTATTAAAAGTTTGAACAGTTTCTGAAATATATGACTATCAGTCAAAAGTTTATTATAATAACGATATTGAATAAAAAAAGGATAGTGTTAAATGTCTAAAAATAAAAATGATTACGAACATATGCTGTTTTACTTCGCGTATAAGACTTTTATTACTACAGCGGATGAAATTATTGAGCAATATGGCATGAGTCGCCAACATCATCGATTCTTATTTTTCATTAATAAATTACCGGGTATAACAATTAAAGAACTTTTGATTACGCTTGAAATATCTAAACAAGGATCGCATGCAACGTTACGTAAATTAAAAGAAGAAGGTTTAATCGTCGAACAAACATCTAAGCAGGATAGACGAGTAAAAAAACTTTTTACCACTGAAGCGGGTGATGATTTAATAGGTAAGTTAAACCAAGCACAAGATGAATTAATTCAACAGACACTACAAAAAGTAGGCCATGATTGGTACGCGATGATGGAAGAACTAGCTAATTATCGTGAAGGATTCAAAACAATTGAACATTTGAAAGAAGATTAACAAAGATTTTGTAACATAAAGGTCTTAGAAGAAGAAAAAGACAATTTCTATATTTATTCAATAGAAATTGTCTTTTTTATAATTGTATAAAGAAAACCATGCGCTATGCGTATGGTTCAGAAAAGGTTTTACCGTTATCTAAAAAAACATCTCATCATGCTAGAATATATATTGGTCAGCCAACCAAAATATTCAACACGAGGAGATGCTTTTTTATGTCATCTGACACAAACAGTTTAGCACATACAAAATGGAATTGTAAGTATCACATAGTCTTTGCACCAAAATATAGAAGACAAGTGATATACGGAAAAATCAAAAGAGATATTGGAGTTATTTTACGTCAATTATGTGAAAGAAAAGGCGTAGAAATAATAGAAGCAGAAGCATCTAAAAATCATATTCATATGTTAGTTAGTATTCCACCTAAATTAGGAGTATCCTCATTTGTTGGATATTTAAAAGGTAAAAGCAGTTTAATGATTTTTGATAGACATGCTAATTTAAAATATAGATATGGAAATAGAAAGTTTTGGTGTAAAGGATTTTATGTAGATACAGTAGGTAGAAATAAAAAGGTAATTGAAAATTACATTCGTAATCAATTACAAGAAGAGATCGTTGCAGATCAAATTTCAATGGAAGAATACCTAGATCCCTTTACAGGAGAAGAAATTAAAAAAAGACGAAAAAAATAGTACCCCTTTAGGGGTGCTGGGAAAGTAGTGCAGTTGGCTGACCTATCAGTGCCCTTTTAGGGCTGGCCAGTAAGAAAGGCTTATAGCCGTAGAACAAACCACCCGTTCATACGGGTGGTTTTGATTGAAAACTATAAAATCATATTCATTATCAAGAAGCCCCAAATCTTACAAAGGTTGAATATGGTGACCATTATGAACGCAGATTTATGAAGCCTAAGAAATTGAAGGCCAACATCGAATATACAACACCGCATGGACACGTGTATCGAACGGATCACAAAGGCCGTATTAAAGAAGTATATGCGGATGACCTATCACTTCTAGATGGCGGACGTAATTCATATGCGCAACGAACAGTAGGAAGAGAAGACCGATTACCAGATGATGACGGCGGTCATTTAATTGCGCGCGGATTCGGAGGTTCTAAAGATATAGATAATCTCGTCCCCCAAAGTAAATACATCAACCGCTCATTTAAAGAGAACGGAGAATGGTATAACATGAAGAAAGAATGGCAAAAAGCAATTAAAAAGGGAGAGAAGTAAAAAATATTAAAATTGAAGTGAAATATAGCGAGAATAGTCAAAGGCCTAATAAATTTGACGTTAGTTGTGAAATTAATGGAGAAGAGCGTTTGTATTCAATAGAAAATATTTAGGAGTGAGAAAATCTGAAACCATTGCTCATATATGAATGAATAGATTTTTCATAAATTTATCTAATAATGAATTGCCAATCTCATCATTCATCATAGGTATGCTAGTAATCATTAATTAAACTTATTTGTCTTTTAAATAATTAACTGTCTTGATCACTTCATCGTAATTAAGGCCTAAACGATCAAATGACTACACTACAACCTCATCTTCCACCCTCACAAAACTAAGAAATTATTGAAATAACAATCTATTTTTAATAGATTCCCCAGACTGTTTTTCTGTAAATGTTTTTCACACCAAACGTTTTCAAATTATCCAGTTGTCTTTTTAAATTTTGATCCATGGATAATATCCTCGCATAGCCGACATTTATTTTCACTCCATAATTAATATACACCCAAATCATACGTTTGAGTCATTATAAATTCAACTACTATATCAGTATGATTAGGGTGTACTCTAATCATTTATTTTGTAAACTTTCCATATATAAAAAACCAAATGGTATAAATAAATATTATTAAAAACATAGCCGTGAACATAAACTGAATAAAACAAATAATAATTTGATATATAACAGTAGGAATGGACCCTAATATTTCTACAGACGTATTATTCAGTTTAAATATTAAATAATCGAAGAGAAATGAACTTCCTATTATAGTTATGAGTCCAATAATAGGTAAAGTAAGAAATAATAGTTTTTCCTTTTCGTAGTTTCTATGTAATGCTAGAAATCTATCCTCATTTTTGTACATGTGATCCAATAGATTTTTAGCAATTTTATAAGAAACTGACACAGCTGTAATTATTAATATAAAAATTGCAAATGGATTGGAAAAACTTAAAAAATATGTAATATAAATTGAAATCAAGGGAATTATCTATAAAAAGAATATATCTAATATAAATTTTCTGTCTTCCCTTCCATTACTTTTCTTTTCAAGAAATTCTATATCTTTTTGATACTTTTCGTTGTTTTGAATGTCTTTTAAATATGATTTAACCTTTTCCATTTAATACTCCCACCTTGATTTTGTATTCAACTAATTAGCCTTAATGTTAGCAATTTTATAGTATCAAAGAAAATCAATAATTCTAATTATAGAATTGCACTTACTTTTCTTATGTTTTTGCATTCCTCTATTAATCAGTGTTATAATATGGTTAACAAGAATTCTAGTGTGAATACACCAATCCCCTCACTATTGCAGTAGTGAGGGGATTTTTTAGGTGTGGCTATAGTCGCCTATTTATTGTTGCGATTACGTAGCCAATGCGTAAATAACGCAACAATACAACCATTGATGACTGTGGTCGTGATGTGAACAAGAATTTCTAGCATGAATAACACCTCCTCTCTGCGTCTAAATATGACGCCTGAGAGATAGGCGACTATAGTATTATACCATCTGTAAATATACAAGCATATCTACTTCCGATAAGTTATTTTATGTAATGATAGTGAGGTTTATTTCTTTGATATTCAGAGACAAAAGAGATACTTTATAAGTATTCAAATCTCTGAGTCGCTATTTTTCTTAATATTAAGCACCATTAATAAAAATTTTTTCCCTTTGACTTTATTTATAGATCGAGCTGACACTTGAGTGAAACCCAAAATAACCTTCATAAATCCCCAAATAGGTTCTACAGCCAATTTTCTATGACTATAGTTTTTCATTTCTAGTTAAGAAAGGTTTTAATTAGTTTGAATTTTAAAGTATTTCTAATTATCATTTTTCATGATTTTCTTATTTATTATGAACACGGTTTTATGTATAGCCGTTTCAAAGAACATGCTGAACAATCATCACATTTATTTATATTAAAATCACATTTAAAGCCATTTCCACCATTTCGATATACATATGATTAAAATCTATTCTTTTACTATTAAGACATAGAGATTAGTTAAAATCACCATTGGGTTTCGTTCCAAAAATTTTATTAACATATCGCGATATATTTTTGAGCAGTTCTAACATAACTTCCCATTGATAGCATAAGCTTTTAAGTTGAGGCTTGTTATAATTTTTATATGTAAGCCCTCTGTTAATTTAATTTGGTGGTGTTTATTAAAATATATGAAGGTGTCTTATTTTTTAAGGATTTATATCTTAAACTCTTTGTTATTGTTTAAAAAATTTTTTTAGTGAAAATATTTAGTAATATCAATGTTTTAAAAATATTGATATAATATAAAAAACATTCCGCGACTTAATAAAAATATTGTTTTTTTCAAAAATAAGTTAGTATAATTTTTATATTAATAATTCATAAGGAGAATTGATATGAAAGTCAAAAGTATTTCACGGTTCTTTTCAATGAAGAAAGTGACGCTAAGTTTCGTTACTTTATTTATTGGAGTAGGGACAATAGGTTCATACAATCAGTTTGCTGATGCAAGTACGAAAACGCAACAAACACATGTAACTAAGACATCTCCAACTCAAAAGACGACGTCCAATTTTAAACGTTCAGTTAAAGATACGTCTGTTAAATCTAGAGCTACATCAACAAAAAGAGCTACATCAACCAAACGAGCTATATCACCCAAAACATCATCAACTAAAAAAACTACAATAGCAAAAAAATCTACCACAGTAAATAAAACGCGCACAACAACCAGGACTCAGCCTACCATTCGTAAGAGTTCAACAACTTCAACACGTTCAAAAACAATACCTACTTCTGTGAAACGCACAACTTCTCATAAAGCAACTACTGTGTCGCCAACTTCTAAAGCTAAAATATCAACAAAGACACAACAATCAACTAAAAGTCATACAACTTCAGTTAAGAAAAACACTACACAACTAAGTAAAACAAAATCTCCGTCAACGTCAACAAAATCTAAAACAGTTCAATCCTCTACGACAAAGGCACAACCTACTTTATCGACTCAAGTTAGTACAACTACTAAAGCAAAGCAACTTTCAACGCCAACTACTTCTAAAACTGATAGCAGTAAAGCTTTAGTAAGTTTAGCATCTACAGAACGTAAAATAGATAAATACCAATCGATGACTCAGTTAGAAAAAGAAACAACTGAAGGTGTAGATTGGAGAAAAGATACAAAAAACACAGGGAATCAAGTACTCATTGTGGCTCCACATGGCGGAAGTATTGAACAAGGTACAACAGAATTAACTAAAGCATTAGCAGATAAAGGTAATTATGATTATTATTCATTTGAAGGTATTCGACCTAAAAATAACTCTGAATTACATGTGACGTCTACACATTATGATGATCCGACATTAAATCAAATGATTAAAAACCGTACTGCAACTATTTCGATTCATGGCGCATCAGGTACTGAGGAGATTATCTATCTTGGTGGGCCCCGTTCAGATTTAAGAAATGCTATAGAGAAGCAACTTGTAGGACGTGGATTTACAGTTAAAGTTCCACCAGAGTATCTAGGTGGTCAAAATAATAAAAACTTCATTAATAAAGAAGACAATAACACTGGCGTTCAGTTAGAATTAACGACTGCTTTAAGAAAAGCATTCTTTAAAAATGGAGATACTAGTACAAAAAATCGTACCAATAAAGAAAATTGGACACCAACAATGGAAGCATTTATTAATGCATTATATGAAGGTATCAATCAAACGTATTCATAAAAAATTTTTAATAAATGATGAACAACAATATCTTACTTAAAAAATCTTGATAAGGACGAGATGTTTTAAGATTATGTGATATTTGTAATGTTATCTCCAATATTAATTATTTTGTTTATTGTACTAAGCGTATTAGAAGAAAAACGTAGAAAGAAAAATTCAAAAGAACAAAATTCGAATCATGTAGATCAGCAACAATATGATTATACCGACAAAGAACAACAACAAAATAAAAATTCAAATGATG
>Ga0115853_100615_pt1 | contig 10422 bp, 14 predicted proteins | sample InSIn5gowninarea_FD_83867 | JGI IMG/M metagenome (GOLD analysis project Ga0115853, IMG submission 83867)
GCCTCCGCATCCCGGCATGGGCGAACAACACCTTCACACTCAGCCCACCCTTCTCATCCTCCACCAAGTTCACTCCAGTCGAAAAAGGCTACCTCACCCTGTCCCCAGAGTACCTCGCCTCAAACCCAGAATTCACCCTCACCATCTCCGGCTTCGAACCGCGATGGATAGAACCACACCCCTACACATCCTCCACCACTATCTTTCTCGCACGTGGGCCCGTAATCTACTGTGCCGAAGACGCACACAATCCGTGGGAAACAAACCACTTCAAGGACGTCGTGGTCAAGCCAGGGACGCCTGTTACTGAGGAAGTGCGCACGTGGGAGCCGACGGGGGAGACGTATGTTGCGCTTCGGACAAAGGCGTGGACGAGGAGCTTGGGTGGGTGGGAGGTGAGGAGAGGCGATCCGACTAGGAGAGTTGGGGAGGTTGAGTTGCTGGATGAGAGGGAGATTGTGTATGTGCCGTATTATTTTAGGGCGAATAGTGGGGGGAGGGGGCACATGAGGGTTGGTCTGATCAAAGGGTAGAAGGGCAAGGTTTAGGTTCTAGTATCAGCCTCAATCAAAGTCCCAGTGCTTCAGTTCCCGAGGCTCTTCGAGATCAATACACAAGACTTAAGACCTCTTGCCGTAGCCGACCGTGGTCAATTTCAGCATGAGTATGTCCTCTCGAGTTGCAGCACAAGTCGGCCAGAAGCCCCCTCGCAGCTTCTCTGAAAGACCAATCGTGGAGATCTCCGTGCAAATGAACAAATACCACAGTATTTAAGGAGATGCTGTAGCCCTCTGAAGTATAATCTGCTTGTGAATAGCTTGTGGTGCTTGACTGGATCACTCCCCACGTTTCTGGCGAACCTGAGCTTATGGCTGGCCTCTCCTGCTACCCAAGAGATGTTCACACCGCCCCCTGATTAACCATCCACGCGCTCCTCGCCGCCGCCACCCCGCCCCAGATCCCCACACCCAACAGCCCCCAATCCAGCGCCCACACACACCCCGCGACGCCCCAGCTAAACGCCAGCGTCTCGAGAATCGCCACGACCTTCTCGCTACCCCTTATAGCATCGTTGAACTTCTCGACAAACGGGATCTTGGTCTGCTTCGATTCATTCCAGAAGTTGGCCATGTGGGTGCGTGCCGTATATAGGCCGGCGCCGAGCGCGAGGCCGGTTATGCCGAGGAGAGTGGGTGTGTGTTTTGAGGTGAGGAAGGGGAAGGTTGTTGCGGCGAGGAAGGAGAGTGCTAACTATAACCATGTAATTAGCCATTGCTCGGCATTAGGACTGAAGGTCAGTGTATGGATCTGGGAGACGTACGGATAGCGTCCCGCTAGTCTGCGTTGCGCGCGTTTTGTGAAGACGCTGGGCGGCGGTGTTACTCCATTCTGCGGCTTTTTCGGAGGTTTCTTCGTATTGTTGCAGGCGGGTGATGTTCTCTTTGCACAGGTAGAGACCGTATGTTGAAAGGACGGATGCGAAGAGGAGGGGTGGGAGGGTGCTGATGGTGGATATGGTTTCACTCATGGTGACTTGGTCGTAGAGGATACTGATGAAGACAAACTCCAATATGGAATTCTTGTACGCAGACAGTACTGAGTTATTGGAAAGAAGTGCAGCAAAGTCATGCAGCTGGATCGATCGCCCTCCTACGTCATTGTTCCTGGCCAGACTCTGTGTTGAATCCCTGCGCCAGGGTCCAGCCCCTCCAAACCAAAACTTTTGACCCAGGAGCCGAGGCGACAACAATACAAGCCACAACACAACGCCCTTCCACAGCGCCCACAATGTCAAACCCCGAACACCTCAACACCTCCGAGCTCGGCACAAAATCCTACTGGGACGCCGCCTACACCACCGAGCGCGCAAACTTCTCCTCGAACCCGGACGACGAGGGGACAATATGGTTCAGTGACGCAGGCGCAGAAGAGCGCATGCTCTCCTTCCTCGAGAACTTTTCGGACGAGGGTCGATTGCACAAAAACGAGTCCAGTGATGAGACACCAACGCGGTTCCTCGATCTGGGAACGGGGAATGGGCATTTGTTGTTTGCGCTGAGAGAGGATGAGTGGGAGGGCGAGATGGTGGGTGTTGACTATGCGCCGCAGAGTGTGAAGCTTGCGAATGAGATTAGAGATAGTAAGGGAGAGGAATATGAGGACATACGATTTTTCGAGTGGGATTTGCTGGGTGAGGAGGCGGGAGAGTGGTTGGGTGAGGGGTTCGATGTTGTGCTTGACAAGGGCACGTTTGATGCAATTTGTCTTGCCCAAGAGACTGATGCGCAAGGGCAGAGGATATGTGAGGGGTACAGGGAGAAGGTGGAGAAGCTGATCAAGAAAGGGGGGAGGTTTTTGATCACAAGTTGTAATTGGACAGAAGAGGAGGTCAAAGGGTGGTTTGATATCGAGGGAGGCGAGCTGGTGTACGAGAGCAAGGCGAAGTACCCCAGCTTCACGTTTGGAGGGAAGACAGGGACGAGTGTCTGCACTCTTTGCTTCACACGTAAAGCCTGAGCGGCTTGCTGTTGTGCTGTGTGGTTGCAGTCCGCGAAGATCAGACGGCCCGCCGCCGTATCCTGGCTACCACCAGCCACTTCTTCCGCTCGCCGATATTCTCTCTACCTCCGTCTCGCTCTCTCGCCCAGGGTCGCCGCGCGCCGTCTGCGTCCATCTCGTACATCTCTTCCACCTCAAGTCCTTGCTGAGGAACCACGTCCTCGAAGAATGGCACAAGCTTGGCACGACCTGTATGGAAGCCAGCTATACACAAGACTCTCGCATCTGGGCCATCTGCGAGGAAGTGGAGCATCGACTTTGCCAGATTCTCGTGCTCTCCCAGCATCCATAAGCAATCTGCTGCTAGGACCCGCGTATACTTGTATGCGTTCGCAACAGCAAAGTCGGAGGAGATGTCGCCCCAAAGATGACCTTCGACAGCGACCTGCGACTGGAGGGCAGGTTTGATGTTCTTCGTGACGTTGGCTTCGATAGCCTCGAGGATCGGTGGGGCTGGGTAGTCTGTGATAGTGACCTGTACTCATTAGCATAAGACTAGCGCAAACAAAACTGAGCTCAGCATACCTTTTCAGCACCAGCAAGTGCACTCATAACACCTCCCAATCCTACGCCTGCATCGATGTTCCATCAGCCATCTCTTCATTCTGCGCTCAGCCCAACGCACCTGCTCCAAGCTCAATCACGCTCTCGCCCTCCATATTCCACATCTTCTCCTCATCTTTGCTCATCCACCACTCGCCATTCTTCCAGCCCTCATTCCCAAACACATCAATCTGCATACTCTGCCCCTCCACTGGCCTCCCGCCCACGAGCTCGGCCATGAGCACGCCAGCGTTCCAAAGGTAGTGCGCCATCTTCCGCCTCTCTTCCTCGCCGTTTATGTCAGCAGTTCGAAACTCGAGATTGCCGTATCGTGCATTTTTGTACACTATGACGGTTTCTGGGTCGTCGCCGTGCTGGTTCTGTAGATCGTCGGTGAAGACACCGCCGAGTGAGGAGCCGAAAATGTCCTCTGGGTCGAGGTCTTTTCCCTCTGGTCGCCGTAGGTCGATCAACGTTGGGAGCAACATTGCGCGTGTGTGTTTGTGGTGTGCTCTGAGCTCAAGGATGACGGAGTCGAGGCCGCGTGCATGAGGTGGGGCAGTGAGCTTGTCGTGTTTGGGAATGGCAGCAACAGGGATACCGCGTTGGAGAATGAGTGATCTCATCATCGATTGCGGACCACCGAGGTTACGCATAGATGTCGCGCCACTGTGATAGATCGATGGTCGCTCGTGTGTGAGAATTGCTGTAACCGCACAGTCTCTTTTTTCTTCTCTTCAAATATATACTTCAGAGTAACTACACGCTTCGGGACATCTACACACATCCAATAGAAGCACAAGCTGTCCGCCTGCAAACATGGCTTCATACTCGTTCAAGAACCCAGCTACATACCACTTACTAAGGTCAGCACGCCCTCATACCCCCTTCTCAAGCACACCCTGACCTATACCAGCTATGGCACCCTCCTCGGCAGCACCCTCTTCCAATCCTTCATCGCCGGCGTCGTCGCCTTCAAAGTGCTGCCCCGGCCCCAATTCTCCACCCTCCAGAAACACACCTTCCCCGTCTACTTCACACTCCAAACCGTCACGCCACTCGCCATGCTTCTAACCTATCCCTCTGGCGCATCGCGCCTCATCCCGTACCTCTCCTCCACCCCAGTTCTACAGAGCCCTACCGATCGTCTCAATATTTGGTTGATTGGCACAATGCTTATCACTGCGGTAGCCAACTTGGTCTATGTGGGACCTAAGACCACGGAGATTATGAAGATTAGGAAACACCAGGAGACCAGGGATGGGAAGGCGGCATATGACAAGGGCCCGCACAGTGAGAAAATGCAGAAGCTGAACAGGCAGTTTAGTATTTTGCATGGGATTAGCAGTATTACGAATCTTGTGGGCTTGGGGGCGATGGTTTGGTATGGTGCGGTTTTGGGCGCGGGTTTGAGTTTGCAGCATGTTGCTTTGTAGGCAGGGGGTGGAGCTAAGGGAGAGATGAACAGAGAGGATCCAGGAAGCCATGGACGTGACTGGCCGAGAGCTTTTGAGCATGCTTGGATACCGAACAATCATATACTAGATGAGATCTTGGATAGAATGTGTCAGCTCATGCCACCCCACTCATCTCCCTCACCAGCCTTACACTATCTGCCTCCCTAACCCATTCCTCCACCCTCGCCCCCACATCCCCTACAAGCCTCTCATATGTCTCATTCACAAAGAAAAGACTCGTGTGCGCAGCAACCTCATCCATTCCCTCCATATACACCCGGATCCAGGTGGGATCCTTATGTCCATCGCTGTCTTTGGGAGGCAGCATGCAGAATTTGCCGAGTTTCTTCTCTTTCTTTTTCTTGTCGGGTTTGGTGTTGCTGGAGTCGGCCGTGTTGGTGGTGTAGTTGGAGTCAGTGATGGAAGCTTGGTCGTCAGGTGAGGATTGGCTAAGGATTGCGCTGCGGGAGAAGGAGTAGTTGGAGTATGGGCTATGTGAGGGCGCGTCGCCGAGTTGCATCGTGTGCAGGCCGGATTCTAGACCGGGCGTCTCTGCGCTTGATTCTTGGGTGCTTGCAGCGGTGTCTTCCTCAGGTGAATGGTATTCTCTGCCTTCGAGACGTGCTTGCTCTCTCGCCATTCTTTCCTTCTCTTGCGCAAGTCTAAGCTCTTCACCTGTTACTTTTGGCTTTGGCTTTGGCTGCGGAAGTGGCACCGTGACATTCTGTTGCCGTTGCGCCTCCCATGCTTCCTCGATGTCTTCGCGCTCGTTGATGATCTTGTTGCGGGCTTTTACTGCTTTCTGGTACGCTTCTAACGCTTCATCGTATTCTCTTTCTGCGGCTCGTCGTTGACTTTTGTCAGCGATCTGCGCGGTATCTACAAAGGGTGGCTCCTGTGGTATAGGTGGAATATCAGGAAGCGTCGGTCTGTCGACTTCCTGGCCTGGAAAAGTCTTCTGTGGACTTGTCGCAAAGAGAATCTCAGGCGGCGTAGCAGGAACCACTTCCGAGCTACGGTGCTCCTTCACCTCGATTGATAACCGTGGAGGTGTATCAGACCTGGAATTCAATCTGTTGAGATCCTGTTGTGACTGTGTACCCAGCCCATTCGCATCGCTATCCTGATGCTGCAACGACAAGCTGCCTAGTCGAGATGGCGATGGGCTTTTAGGCAACTTTGGCTTCTTCGGTCTGCCTGTGCTCGCAGTATAGTAGTTGACGAAGCGTATCCGTGGCGGCGATCGCACATCTGGATTGCCCATCCTTCGTTTTGACTCATCGTCTTCTTCAAGAGCGCGCACACGCGCATACCTATCTTTTAACTCCTTGTAGTCGGCCATGGCACTACCAAACTCGAAATGCGACTTGACAAGTCCCTTTCCAGCCTCTTTAATGTTGTTGGAGTGCTTGTTGAACCAGTGTAGGGCATTGTCCCAGCCCTTCCGCACTGGCAGGTGAACATCATTAGCAAATGATGGGTTGTAGTTAGGATCTGCGGGCTTTGGGTTGAAGATTGTACTCATTCGACTAGGCTTCGATCCCGTTGCGGGTGAAGTGAGTATTTGGTCTTCCGGTGGTGGCACTTTTGTGAAGATGCTCCCTAGGCCTGCTTTGATAATGCCAGGGTGCATGCCAACGAATGGCACGTCAAAGTTGATGATGCCAATGATGCGGTGACGGAACAGCAAAGCGACATCTGCAGCAAGCAGCCCTCCCATGGAGTGACCGAGCAGTATTACGTCCGTCCATTGGTCCTCATGTGGTACCAGCCTACCAAAGGTCAGTGTTCTGCATCTAGTAAAGGTCTAGTGTCTGTGGCTTACCATGCGGAGAATTGATCTCTGGCTTGCTCGAGACTGTACCGCGCGCGATATCTCGGATAAATCTTGGTATGCACCACGTGCGTATCCGCAAGTGTTACAGTGACAAGATTGTGCACGTGGGCTGGGAAGCTCCTGAAACTTGTCTCATTGCCCATGAAGCCATGGACGTACACGAGCAGTATACGGCGGCGGCCCGTATTCTCCAGGGAAGGGTCTGGAATCAGAGATTGTGTCGATGAAGATCGTGGGTCCTGTGACGACATTGCCATGACCGATGTATAGCTGGGAGGTGAGTTCATCTCGTTTGATTGTGAGGCTCTCGGTGGGAGAGCCGGCGGTGCTCTTCTGTTGTTGTTGCTGCTGCTGCTGTTGGCTTCATCCTGGTTTGCAAGATTCGATAGCGACGTCATTTTGAAATTTAGTGAGCGGTGACTGGCTGCACATGGCACTGAGTTGGCACACAATCAGGAAAGAGGCATGGTTTATCAATTCAGCTTGCTACAGAGGGAAACGAGTTTGGTGTCGACTTGCGAGTCGCAATAGTGGCGGTGCAGAACGCGCGGGGTCATTGAACGTTGAAAATGCGGCAGCTGGCCGACTTTGCTGTTCGAGTACGAAGTACGACAGCAATACGACCGCAAATCAGAAGCAGAGCACAACAAACGATGCAAACGTTCGAAAGAGTGAGCTGCAGAGCCCCATCCTCACGCGGGGGACGAATATGTTGCTACACGTGAGCTGCGACGCGTGGATAAACACGAATTGCGACAGACGACTTGAGCTTGGGGAAATTTGGCCGTTCAGTCACGCAGACATCCCTCCATCCCTTCCCCAAACGGAAACGCTAGACTATTGAAGCAATTCGAACGGATCCCCAGTCAATCGTCGGTAATCATCGAGGGTTTGGCTAGCCAGACAGCCAGCATGACTTGGCAATACATGTCCGAAGCCACGCAAGGCTGGAAGCGGCATGGCTTTTCTGGAGAAACAGCAGGCTGACTTTCGTTGGTGGTGTCCGTCGCGCAAAGGGTCGGATGCTACGACGGAGGGTAGCTATAAAAGGGTGGTGGCGCCTGAAGAGACTAATAGACTCCTGTGGGTCTTGCGGGAGCTTCGAAGTGGAAGGCGCGTTCCTGGCACTTGCTGCAGGGTCGCCAACGAACGGTACAGCCCTGGAGCTTGGCTGCACTAACGAAGTTCTTCTGCCGTGCGTGACTTGGAGGCTCACTTGGCTCTTCACCCTCGTGAGACTGCGATCGTGAGCGGCCAACCGGACCGCTGCTGTAACTGAGCAAAGAAGCGTGAAAGAAGCTCAACATCCCCTTCCAAGCGTTTCAAGCTTCTCCAACACGTCCCTTTGTGGTCAGAGCCTCTGCGCGTCATCGTGGAAGTACAGAAATAGACGGCACACGGACGAGCCAATTTCGCTTTCACCCAATCCCAGCAATCGGCCCCACAGCAACGGCCCAGGCTTTGCTGCACACTCGCCGCTGCTTGCTGCTCTTTCCACTGCACGGCGTGCTTGTCCTCAGCGCCCTCGTGCTTCTCCCTCTCACCCAGACTTCCGCTGCGACGTCGTCAACCCCTCGCTCGCAGTGCGCCCGGCAAAGGAGGAGGACAGAGAAAGACTCTGAAAGAGCCAGTGTCTTTATTTGAGTGCAGGACTCCGCGCTCAGGCCCCTCTCGATTCAGACTGCAACCTTTAGTCCGCCGTCGCACACATCGCTAGTCCCCCGCCCCATCCGTCTGTTGCACCATCCACAGCGCACAGCGCACCGACTGTAGCAAACCACCCGCCATAGCGAGCCTTGCTGCCTCATAGTCGGCCCCCGCCCACCCGCTCGCGCAGGCAACCTCATCGCGCAGCTTATGCTGGTCCATTGACCGCGTCTAGGTGTGTAGCTGTACCGCATCGTAATGCGCTGAGCATTCTAATCGTTGCTCCTATCAGTCGTACCTTCACCAGCCATACCTTGGCAGCCATTCGCTTCTCGACATTCACTCGCACACCACGCGCACCATCTATTGCATCCATTGACTGGACTCCTGCATCGGCCAACGCCAGTACGCCCCTTCATTAGCACCGCCTAGCATCGCTTGCGACTACCATCAACTGGATTCAATCATTCGAAGCCCATGTTCCGCGAACACAGCCAAATCGTCATCACTGCCACTCTGGAAGCATCGTCTGCGCGCAAGTAGCGTTTATCCATGGACGATATCATCGCACCAATCAGATCTAGAGTCGATTCGCGCAACCACCGCCACCAGCAATACACATTAACAGAAAGAGCTCTGCCCAGGAGAGCAAACCCGTACGAGCAAGAGGGGGATCCCGCCGACAAGCCTTTGTTATTTCGGGAGCACAAGAGACGGTCTGTTATGAGTAACTCTCACCGAAGATTCCATCGAAGGGCGCCCCAGGCCGAAGGCACAGGATCCAACGTTAAAACCGTTAACGTCGAGGTTGTTGCTACCGTTGATACCGCTGGAAATGTGGTTGCCCAGACCACCGTAACGCAGCCAGACTCAGCTGTTCCAACCGAGGCTAGCCGGGTGCTACCCGTCACAAATGCTACTGATGTCTCAGCGTCATCTGCAGCTATTGAATCAGCTTTGCCGACCGCACCAGCGGCCACGGCAGATGCGGCAGCGTCGACTCCTGAGGTGCCTTCGATAGCATCTATACCGTCAGAGACCCAGTCAGCAGTACCTTCGACACCGACCGAACCATCACAAGCATCAGTGCTGTCAGTATCAGCTGAGCCAACCGTGGCTACTGTTGTCGCGCTGCCTTCCGTACCATCTGTCCCAGCCGTACCGAGCGTTTCTCTTCCGTCAGTCCCATCGGTCCCCGCATTTCCGAGCGACTTGACAGTCCCCGCATATCCTTTTGCTTCGTCAAGCGTTGGTGCAGTTGCCGCCGATGCGGTCGCTGCATCATCGTCGGTATCAAGCGCTGCAGCTAGCAGTGAGCCATCTGTTGTTGCTGCACTTACCGCAGCGGGCACTACCAACTCGACGACGGCCAGCATCACCGCCAGTACTTCGTCGATTGCTTCGTCGATACTTGCCTCCTCGCCCACGCTACTTTCGACGATGAGCGGATTCACGTATTCGTCACCCTCTGTAGTAGCAGCAGCATCAGCAACTGTCATCTCTTCCAGAGCTGCATCAGGATTCTCACAATCCGGTCCTTCACCGTCGACCACCGCATCCTCCAACCGCGCCACACCAACAGAATCTTTAGATGCTGCCGGGTCTTCCTCTTTCTATGGAAGCGGTGGCCCCGGCTGGAACGGAGGCAGTGAATCTGCGACAGCAGCATCACCCACTGGTACAAACGCTGCCGCCGCTGGCGACTCTGATTCCAGTACCCCTGCGCCTCTTGACACCCCTCAAGTTGTGGGTAGTGTAGTAGGCAGTCTTGCTGGTGCTGCTCTCATCCTAGCAATCATTCTAATGTTGCTTCGTCGCCACAAGCGCAGGCAGGGCGGTGCACTCCAGCTCACTGACAGCCATCCTAGAGACAATGAGCAGGCAATGCGACAAGTACAAGCACCGCCCCCAGTAAGGGCCAGTCTTGTGCCCTCCGCCTTCCTCAACCGCTTTTCCGGACTCTCCAGATCGACCGCCGAGACGAGTTCGCCCACAGAACGCAGTTTCCAAAGAGTCTCTGGACGCAAGCTACCGTCTGCTTTCAGTGAAGGCATGACCTCGGATCAATTCGCGCGCGGTGGTCACATATCCGACTCATCTTTCTACCAAGACGACCATGGCACATACGGCGGATCTGGGCTGAACAAAGAGTATGGAGGAGGTTTTGGCAAAGAAATTGGCGAGACGTCCATTGCTGGCGGCGCGGGCATGATGAATGTTCGACCCAGTCCGGCAAGGACACCAGTGATCCACCACCCCAACGACAACCCCTTCGACGACACAAATCGGACTCTCAGCCCACCAATGTCACCAAACCCCTTCTCGTCCCCCGCCGACTTGTCACCTCGAGCCGCACTTGGTAGAAGCCTCCACTCTGCC
>Ga0115853_100617_pt1 | contig 10403 bp, 8 predicted proteins | sample InSIn5gowninarea_FD_83867 | JGI IMG/M metagenome (GOLD analysis project Ga0115853, IMG submission 83867)
ATGCATATTTGGCCCTGAACTGTCCAGATGTGACAGAGTGGATTACACGGAAAATAGATCATGAGAATAGAGCAATTCTCAATTCTGAAAATGAAAGTGTGTCCAGTTACAAAGCATCAGTTTTTAATCAGATATATCATTTCAAAGAAGATCATATCAAGGTGACTCCTGAGTGGTTGAAGCAAAAGAATGAATTTGCTAACTTTCTAACTATTATGAAAGGATGGTGGTTCGAAGGACAGTTCAGGGCCAAATATGCATCTGTTGAGTGGAAGACTTCCAAGTTTAGAAAGAGTGTTCAAATCATAATTATCTTGTTATCAAGAGTATTCAAAAGGAAGGATGGTGCAAGTTTTCTGGACAAATGGATTCGCATCATATATTAGATCATCACAAGCAGATCTACTTTAAACTGGGGTGAACTTATTTCATCCAATCTGGATCTCCAATTGAAGAAAGCTCAAAAATATCACTAGTTTTTCATGTCCTCATACTTAATGAATGTGATGTGTGCCAGTATAGAGTATCCTACTCTTGGTTGGATATGGGAGGCCAATCTTCCATCAATCCATGTCTATTGCAAGATGCTATGGGAAAATAAATATAAGGAAGATTATGAATGGATTTGTAATGAATTATTTTCAAGACTTTACCAAGTTCTATTCGGTGAAGTAGCGCCATGTTTATCTCCTGAAGGGCATAAGCTATTCAAAGAATATGGAGATTGCTACATGACACCAGTTGGAGTGCACATCAAAATTGCCAGTAGCATGAAGCCTCCAGATTGGTTGCCACATTTTGTACCAGATACTATGTTGCTTCAAGAGATGGCTTATCAAACATATGTAAATGGTGTGGCTGCATCTCTTCATCGAAAAAACAAAGGTCTTTGGCCTATGTTTCCATTGAAAACCAAAGTTTGCAAGATTGAAAGTTTCAAACAGGCCAAAGATGAGGTTGGTGTGTTAACCTCCTGTAAATCCAAGGAAGCCACTTTCCGAAGACATGATCCCCAAGGGAAATTGAAGGAACATCTATAGCATGTTGGTTTTATTTGGAGTTATTCACATGAAGACATGTTGCCAGGGGAACTCATTCAGCAACAGGTGTTGGTTAAATCCCAGATACTGGCCCTAGATCAAATGATCAAGGTTGATAAGGAAGAAGAAATCTAGAGAGCCATAATTAAGAAAAGAAGAGTTGACATTGACCAGGAAAATCCTATCAGGATTGAGGATGGAGAAGAATCATCGTCATATTCATCAATGCTTGTGAACATCCTCAATTCAGACCAAGAAGATTCAGTTGTATCATCCCATCGATCTCCTACTTTGGTTGAAGCCACACTTCCTAAGCACTTAGAAGAAGTTCATAGTTCACCAGTCACGGAGAAAATTTCGTCTAAAAGGCATTCATTGGTACATGAAGAGGACAATCCTTCAAGTTACAACATAGAAGAAATCTTCGAAGCCTTCACCTTCAATCTCTACAAGAAGGAAGTCAGTCAGAAAAGAATTTGAAATGAGAAACATAATGACAAAACTATGAAAGAAATCCAAGAAGATGAAGTCTTATTCAAAAAGACTGATGAAGATCCAGTGACAGTAGCAACAACATCGACGACCTTATCACAAACTACTACTCATAATGTTACAATGTTGAATGAAAAGCTTTCACAAGCCGAATCGGAAAACACCAAGTTGAAAGATGAGATCATCAGTCTGGAAGAAAAAATGAATAAAAGGAGAAAGGTGGAGTGTGACATGACTTCGCTTAAAGTAAGTATTCTTGAACAATAGGAGAAGCTCCATGATATCAGGATGGAATGTTTCATAGAGATCCAAAAGATGGCCAGCAAAATGAAAATAGTGGAAAAGCATCTAGAAATTGTATCTCGGACCAATCAGAGGATGACATCCTTGCAAGTTAAGATTTAAGATCTAAACAAGTGGAGGAGCATGGAAAATAATGTTCCTAGTAGCCTTCCAGTTATCAAAAGCTATGACATCAATTTGCATACTTTGGCTACCACCGAGTGTTAAGACTTAGCCTCTATGTAATACAGTAAAATGCCACCTCTACATTGGAAGTTGAACTAGAACACTAAAATTGCTTTCTCCATGAAAATCTAGCTAGAAAGTTGTCAATTCTACTTGACAGTTAGCAACTAGCGTTATCAATGCGCCTTTCCAGTTTGCAGCACCCATTGACAATGCTACATGTCAGTTATCAACCCGCGTTGATCTAGAAATTCTAAAATTAGCTAGAAGTTTCATGAAATGGTTGATGATAGGGTCAATCCAAGAAATTTTGGATGGGATGTTAGAGGAATCTACAATTCGAATAACTCCTTCCTATACACTACCTTATCATCTAAGCCCTATAAGTACAAGCCACTTCATGGAGGAAGGGGGGAGAAATCTTGAGATTTGAGAACATAGTTATGTTGTCGGATTTAGCATCAAAGCTAGAGGCAAGGAGGATCAAGGAGCGATTGCATCCAATATTGTAATTACAAACTCTTGATATATGAAAGAATATATGTGATTTCCCCTTTAATGTTCTTTGTTTATTTACATTGAATGTCTAAAGTGTTTATTTTAGATCTAATCTTTTATATCTATTAAACTGTTTAATCTTGTGGGAGAGTGTATTCTTTGGCTTTTGTTTGTGTCTACAGGACCGGATCTGTAGGAACAGAGAGCATCTTCGTGGAGAAATCCGATTCAAAAGCGAAGGAAAGAGGTTAGTGATCCATCTATTTCCCATAAATCAGTTACTTTCCAGATCTGAATTAGAAAGCAACATAGTTTATTCTTTCATCTGTCTTCGATCTAGAAGGAAAGATCCAAGGAGACTAGTTTCTCTAAGAGGGAAAAATCCCACTTAACACTCTAGATTTGAAGAAAATGCCAGACAAAATTTTGCAGGAATGGTGGGCTTATATGAGAAATCCATATATGATATCCAAAGGTATATTTGGTGGCCCGAGATCAACCTTGAATATGAACACTCGGTTACTTTTTCCTTCTTCCAAAAGCTCGAAGACAAATATGAAAAGATCAAGGCTGAGGTTCAAGCAAAGGAGGTGATATCCAAAGAACATATTCAAGAACTTCTGGTTAAGTAATCGATGGAGTATTCTCATTTTACAGCTTTCTTGCATAAATTTGTGATTAGCATGGAAGAATTCAAAAAGTGCAATCTAGCCCTTGATGTTAAGAAATCTCATATCTTCAATTCTCGAGAAGAAAATATTCTGACTCAACATGAAGCTTGGAGCAAACACTTTCAGAAAAATGGAGGATAAAATTGTACAATTAGTGTAAAAGTAATTTGTAAAATATTGTAATTATTATTTTATTTTTTATATAAATTCAAAAATGAGGAATATGAAGAGTCTTCATATTTTCCATAATTATGTAATTAAAGAGAAGAGAAATTCCAAGGGACACTTTGGGAATGTGAAAAGTCAAAGGTCAATGTAACCCAAAGGTCATCTTGGAACTCTATATATGTAACTTTCTCATTCATGAGAAGGGACGAAACTTCTCTTCTCATACTTTCTATTGATCGGTGAATGAGAGTGGACTATTCTCCTCATTTTCTTTAGTCCTTTGAGTTGTGGAAATATTTTTTTGGTTTGATTTCATGTTGGTCATTGCCATATGTAGACTATTCTCTTATGTTGTGAGTAATATGGGTCATTTTGAGTAGAAACATGTGTTGTGAACTATTTCCTTCTTGCATGCCAAGCTCGGGATGATTGTCAAGCTAGCAATAAGGTGCCTCTGATCACAAGGCTATTGATACTTGGGTAACTTTGAACTATTTCACTTTGCTTAAGTCTCAATATGAAAAATAAGTTGTTCATTAAAACTTCATTGAACTATTTCATGAACTTGATGAGTTGCTTATGCTTGTGATTAGAATGTTAGAACAACTCCTGCGGGATAGGATAGTGTTAGATTAGATTTGAATCGCTTTCTAGGACCTTAGAGAAGAATACATCCAGCTGGTACTCTTTCATTTGGTTGATCTTAACCAATTCAATCTCTCTTAGGATGGTAACGGGGCCATAATCTCGTCGGGCCTGCCATACCAAACGTTTGTGAGTCTAATTGGGACTTGTAGAATGGGCAGTAACCCCCTTTGTTGCGAGGGATTTTCCCCCCTATCAACACTACCTTACATGTATAAAATCACAAACACATATGAAGAGTCTAGGGTTTTTTTGCTTGTTCCCATTTCAAAGTTGTTCCCTAATATCTGTTAAAGAGCCTATAGTTAGAATGAGGACTCACTTTTGAATGCTTTACACAATTTCTCTCTCTCTCTCTCTCTCTCTCTCTCTCTCTCTCTCTCTCTCAAACAAAAGTCCAAGTTTCAATAAGGCCCACTTGGAAATTTTCAAAGTAATCACCTACAAGCTTTTAATTAATGGGAAAAATATTTTAGTTGAACATAAGAAAGAAGCAACAAAAGACAACTACATATATTCGCAGAGTAACTTAGTATTCTTTCCATTTAATTATACCAAGCATTTATAAATAATATTGCTACTTGGCAATCTTATATCCTTAATATAATAGAAGCAATGGATTGTATGGCATGAAAATAAGAAATTAGTTTAACAAATGAAATAATTGAATTATTAACAAACAAATAATCAATCATGCAATTAATAATTGAAAATGATTTTTTAATTACAATAATAATTAAACTAAACTAAGTGTAAACATACATGTATTACTATGGCATAAACATAACTTGATATAAATCAGAAATTAATTTACCAAATGAAACAATTGAATTATTAACCAATAAGTAATCAACCAAGTAACCAATAATTGAAATTAATTTTTTAATTACAATAATAATTAAACTAAACTAATTGAGGGTGAACAAACTTATACTAGAAGGAAATATGGGAGACATAACTTACAATGCTCTCTAATGGAACCTAAATAACCAACAAACAACAATAGCTCCAATAGAGCCAAGACTAGTGATAGAGTTTTTGGGGACAACTCTCCTCCCAACCAACTTTTCAATCAACATATTGAGATCCCCTAAACCCTCATTCAATAAAAAAATGCCATCTTGGAAAATCAACCTCCCTAAAAATTCCTCCCTCGACCTCACTTCTAGTAGAAATTTATCTCTTGCCCATGGAACTCTCAATTAAAAATCCTCCCTCCACATTCCTCCTTAACCCCTTAAAATATTGTTCTTTCTATTGTTTGGATAGCTCAAGTTTTTTTTTAACTCCTAGCTTTTCATCTTTTCTTATGCCCATTCCACCCACGAGTTTCGAACTAGTGACCTTCACATGTAGAATGCCCTAACAGTACACCCCATCATCAACTATTCTACACCTCGTGGGTTGCTTGAATAACTCAAGTTATCCTCCATACAATAATCCATTTTAATTCATTATTCAACTTTATTAAATGATAAACCTCTTATTAATTTTAATTATGTCCATAGGGCTTTGGGATTTATTACTGCGTTGAATATTTGAAACCGACGTTTCGAGCAGAGACTCTGCTCATCTTCAGGGAAGCAGGAACACAAATATATGAAGAAGCCAAAATTATATATTTTGGCTTCTTCATATATTTGTGTTCCTGCTTCCCTGAAGATGAGCAGAGTCTCTGCTCGAAACGTCGGTTTCAAATATTCAACGCAGTAATAAATCCCAAAGCCCTATGGACATTTTGGACAACTGCGAAAGCTTAAACCATTTAATTTTAATTATATTTATATTTATATTTAACTTACTTTCTTTTGTCCTGATATAAACTCTTCTATATTATATACGCATAACTATTATACATAATGCATCTATCAATAACTTAATAATATAATGTAAATGTGAGAATCACTTTATACCTATCACAAGTAAAACTAACCATTACATTATAAATCAATATAATCCACCCTACACTTATCATGCTTTTGTTATACTTTTATGAATACCTTCTTGCCAAACATAGAAAGCATGATAAAAATATGAATGTTAAATGCACCCTTATTTGCAAGCTTTAAATTCAATAAAATACTATAACCTTGGGAAATGGCCCAAGATTATCATGAAAGAGTAATATGACCTAGTAAAAAATTTTATACTTAATTCTATAAAAGAATTCATGGTTTGGAAAGAATTTCCTTCATATCTTACCCTTCAAATAATATTATGTACATTTTCTCAACTAGACAAGAAAAACATAAAGATTCATTGTGAGTATGTTGAAACAAAGGAATTTCAACCAGAAGGGTACTAAAACCCTAGATTTACCAGTCCAGCAGCGATGATAATCTCTTGCATTTTTATCATTTACCCTGCCTGCATGTATTATTTTTTAGTCTTGTTTGGGTGGCTTACGGTAATTATCCAAGAAGTACAGTTTTGCAATGAAAGAGAATATACAATTTTGACAATGTTCTATGAAAGATGGATGATCAAACTTATTTGAAATGGAGTAATCAAATAATTTTCGAATGACGTATATGAAAATTCCAGATTCAGTGATCCATTTTTCGGGACCGTCTGAAAATTGCAGTGATTTCATTATTTAGTTTTGTGAAACAAAAGAAAAGTAATTTGAAACTGAGTAATCAAATAATTTTCAGATCACTACGAAAATTCCAATTCCGGGACCAATTTTTTTAGAACCACATGAAAAATACGGTGATTACATTGTTTAGTTCTGTAAAATGGACAGAACATACAACTCTTTGAGAAAAGAACAGAAACCACGCTTGACAGAACAAACAGCTCTTTGAGAAAAATAGAAACCAGGCTTTGGTTCCAACATTATCGAAATGGAGATGCGGGGTATCGATCCCCGTACCTCTCGCATGCTAAGCGAGCGCTCTACCATCTGAGCTACATCCCCATGTAGAGAAATTACAGAACTTTGTTTTTGAAACCTAAATAATAAAAATTTAGACTGAAAGGCAAATTTATGGTCGACATCATGAGTGGCCTAGCAAAATTTAGACGTAAGCGGCTGTGTTTGGTAAAATCCTAATCGCCGTTGCCGGGGATGGAACCCGGGTCAGCCGCGTGACAGGCGGGATTACTTACCACCATACTACAACGACTGTAATGACTTAAAGCGACTGTGGTAGGAAATATAAAAATACACATACGAATAAAATTAGGATAACGAGTTACTGTAAAAGAGGAAACTTTGATTGCACTGAATGGAAGAGGGTCCGTGGGGCGTCTGTCTCAATTGAATCAATTCAATTGAATGGAGCTTGAGCGAATAAAATACAACAACTACCATCGCTTCTTATAAAGCTGACTACTATTATGCCGACATGACATGTTCATTATCCAGAATTTAAAGACTAGCTTTGTCGGGATTGTCTTATTCGTTTAAGTTGAGGTACTGATTCGAGAGGTTATAATAGCTATTCAAATTTTTGTTCCGTGATGTTATAATATTATTTTATTGAGCTACAGTTCACTAGGGAGGGATGTGTAATTCCTTCCGTGCTCATTTTCAAAAGTGTTTATTTTTTAAAAATAATAAAATATTCTTTAAATGAAAATTTATATGTCGGTTCTAATATTAAGTTTAAAAAAAGATATATATATTCCAAATTAAATTATACTAAACTATTATCTGTGAGACCAAATAAAATATGATAATCAATTTGTTAGACTTTTTCAAGACTTTACACTCATGGTTTTCTCATATTTCAAATTAAATTACACTAAATTATTATATGTGAGACCAAATAAAATACTCAGTTTGTTAGACTTCTCCAATACTCTCCACCCATGGTTTTGGGCTCATGGTTTTGGTCCCAAAGTTTTCTCTATTTTCTTCCATAACTATATGTATATAATCTATCATAGTCTAACCAAATAAAATAAAATAATGACTTTGTGAGATTTATCTAATAGTCTACACCATGGTTTTGGGCTCATGGATTTTAACTCATGGTTTTGAGTTTTCTATTTAAAAGAGATAACATTATATTATAAGGGGTTTGCACCTCAAGAGATTTGATCCCTCTCGGCTCTTGGTAGATCCGAGTTTTAAATGGATCTATGCTGGTTCGTAATCAGTTCAGTATAATATTATATATGGGAATTTGATATATATGAGTATATCATCACCACATCAATTAAGATGTGGCCATTTATAACTTGTTCAAATCTCCCACATTTAACACCATGATCTTCTAAGCATTGGTTAAAGTGTGGTAGAATAGTTTTAAGGAATGAATTATTTTTATTTTTTTTCAATGTTAAGTTCATTTTAGATGGGGACCAATTTTAATATTGAATGGATAACAATTTATTCAATAATGAGATGATGTTGTCATTAGAATTGTGCGATTTTGATCGTTCCATGAGTTAAGACAACTCTCACAATTGACAATTCTTTTTCATAAAATTTAAATCTGATATTTGATGAAAACTAAACCCCACACAAACTACTTTTCAATATTAATTAACTATATCATAATGACATACCATACGTATCCCTTCTGTTTAATAATATATCATATAATGATGTACCATAAAATTAACTATTCAATGAGTTACAATAAAATAAAATGAGACTTGAGAGAATATGAAATCACATCCATGAAATTAAGTAATTCATTGTTTTATACCAATTATACATTAGTTTTCATGTAAGCTAACATGATTTATTTTCATTAACTAAATAATTGTCATATTACTTAATGCATGAACCTTGTTGGATTAGATGAACTTCCCATCATTGCCCACTTTGTGGATTCCCATAGGCATGCTCACAAGAAACCCCTCTTATGGCCGCTATCAAGAATGATTTTCATATGTCACACTCTTAGAGGATGACCTACCATGTTGTGTTGCCAACCATATTACACTACCCACCATGTTATGTTGACTAGCCCAAAGTGATGGCCTTGGGTGGGTTATCAAGAACGGCAAGAATATTTTGGGATAAACCCTTCCTCCAAAGTTCTCCCATGATGAGGTTTTTGGGTCCATCCATGAGCCTATGGAAAAGAATTGGAGAAAAAGCTTTTTAAATAATTAATTAAATATATGAATTGGAGTCAACTTTTTATTAAAAAAGTTTTTGATCAACCTCACTAAAGCTTGAGAAGAAGGCAACACACTTTACTTGATAGGGAATGAAATTAAGGGAAGTAGTCATGTCAAAATGTTCATCCATATCATGATGGCACACTCTCATGGGTTTAGTACTTTATGCTCAAATACCTTACGTCATGTTGTTCAACTTTGTTTTAACTACGGGGACTTGTTTAATCTATGTTTACTTACAACCATATTATATTTTTATTTAGCAATTATTTTAAAATACACTTATTATCATTTGAACGAAGGTCACTAATAAATATATCAACCTTCAATCGTAGTCTTAAAATATTCTAAGGATACAATTCAATACTTTTAAGTCAAATAGAATATTGCAAGGAGCAACAAATCCATCAAGTAAAAAAACCACGTACAAGATGTTTGGGTGATACCCAAGATGGATGCCTTAAATTTTATTATGAAGAATGTTATAAGGACAAGAGTACACAAGAGAACTTGATCATTGCATGCAACTCATTTTACACAAGTACAAATAGACTAAGGCAGAGCTACCTAAGTGCCACCCTACTTGCACTAGCCAACCCCTAAAGCACCCATGGGACAACCTCCTACAAATCTCGTTCTTCAACGACAATCTCAATTTAGCTTTGCCATGTGTTAAACACATGCCAAGTCATCAAAGGTTGTCTTACAAACAACACTAAGAACACGTCAACTTAGTTGCACTTACTCAACCTCAAAGGACCCTAAGACTATTCACCAAGAATGAGTGATCAATTGAATCTCCATAAATATCTTAAGAGTTTTGCAGCTTCCACTTTATATAGGAGGGGTGTACAATTGTTTTCCCCCTTTTGGGATGCCTTATCACCACCTCCAAAGAAAAGTGAACCTGTGGCCCTTATGCTTCCCACTCATTGCTAGGTGGTTGTATCCAACTCCATGAACACTACCAAGGTACTCTAAACATAGTTACCAACTTGACAAGACTCTATGACCTCAAAATGAGAACTCTAGCTCTTGAAACCCATAATTTTACGTTAAAAATATTGAAATCAACCATTAAATTAAAAAATGGCACTACCAATTACACTTTTTTTCAAGGTCAAAATTACAACATTTTCAATCATGGCTTTCAAAATTTATATTGTTGTTTTAAAAACTCTTAAAATCGATCCCTAAAATGATAAATGGTGTTACCAGTGATCTTTTTTTTGTGGAGTTAAAATTGTAACTTTTTTGAAACCATGATCTTAGCAATTACTATCGTTGCAATTAGAACCCTAAAATCAACCCTTGAACTGAAAATTGGTGTTACCAATAA
>Ga0115853_100620_pt1 | contig 10389 bp, 9 predicted proteins | sample InSIn5gowninarea_FD_83867 | JGI IMG/M metagenome (GOLD analysis project Ga0115853, IMG submission 83867)
GGCTTGGATTTCACCATATTAACAAGCGCGACTTCCAAAGAGCTTACCCCACCGCTCGTTGAGAGGTTTTCACAACTCAGAACATCCAAAGTGGCTTCCGTGCAACTGGCATACTTCCTTATAATCCTAGCGAAGTGCTTGATCGATTCAATTACTCCGTGGAAGCGCCTAATGAGGAGACCCCTCCTCCAAGTCGTGGTAGAGCCTCTACCAGCTCCTCCACGCTTGCTACACCTCATACAGTCCGCCAACTACATAAAAAGGCTTCATCGGTCAAAAAGAGACTCTACAAAGGTTCTTGGAGCTCTTCCAGCCCATCTAATCGCTACCTGGATCAACTTATAAAAGGATGCGAGCTGGCGATCTATAATACAGCTTTTGTGATGAAGGAATTAAGTGATCTCCGCGCGGAAACTAAAGTTTAGAAGAAGAAGAGGAGTCGATTAAAGCGGCAGATGACTCCTAATGAAGGTCTCCAAGTATCAGAGGCTAGAGAGCTAATTGCGTTGAGAAATCAGTTGCTTAATGAGCAAGGTGGTAATGTAAGTAGTTCTATTGGAGGTGCTCCAGATAACTTAAATCGCCCAAAGCGCGCGCCGCCAACCTGTTCAATCTGCCATATTCAGGGGCATATTAGGACTCAATGTCCTAATCGTTAGTAATGGCGCTTTTGGTTGATGTGGATAGCTTCAAAGTTGATCAAGTATTATATATTTTGGTGAGGCGAGCGGATCGGCGGTGAATTACGTTAACGTAATTCCCGGGTGACCCGTACTTCCCGGGTCATCCGTGCAACTTTCAAAATTCAAACGCGTTTACCACCCATCAACTTTAACCAGCCACCATGCCACGAAAAGCGCGTAAATCAAAACAAGAATTGATAGAGCAAGAAGGCAAAATAGAATGCGCGATTCTAGATTTAAAAATCAAAAGATTCAGAATCCTCGTCAAGCTGCACTGCATTATAATCTACCTCCGCAAACCCTACGCGATCGGTTAAAGGGCCACCAATCCAAACCAGAACAACGCAACCATAATCACAGGCTATCTAAGCTTCAGGAAGAGGCCTTGATAGCTTGGATAGTATCCTGGATATACGTGGCGCGCCCTTTAGGCCCTTCCAAGTACGAGAAATGGCGCAGATAATCTTGGATGCTAAAACCTCAACTCCATCTTTACCTATTGGAAAGAACTGGGTTACAGAGTTTACCAAGAGGCGCCCGGAAGATTAATTGTCAAGGAGCACTATGTGAAGATCCTAGGATCATTGGTCAATGGTTTGATGAGCTGCAGAAGACCAAAGATCAGTGGGGGATTCAGGATGAGGATATCTACAACTTTGATAAAATTGGGTTTGCTATGGGACTTATTGTAATAATAAAGGTGGTTTCTAGAGCAGAAATGCCTGGTAAACCATGGCTTATACAGCCAGGGAATCGGGAATGGGTTACTACTATCGAATGCGTTAATACTAGAGGGTGGTCAATACCCTCTACCATTATCTTCAAAGGAAAGGTCCATATTGAGGGATGGTTTGACGAAGGCACGATTCCTGGCAGTTGGAGGATTGAAATGAGCGCCAATGGATGGACTACAGATGCAATTGGCCTTCGCTGGCTTCAAAAAGTCTTTATTCCAGCCACTAATGGGCGTACGAGGGGGGGGGGGGTTTCGCCTGCTGGTTCTGGATGGCCATGGAAGCCACCTAACACCCGATTTTGATCGTACCTGCAAGGAAAACAATATTAAACCTCTCTGCATGCCTGCTCATTTATCGCATCTCCTGCAGCCTTTGGATGTTGGTTGTTTTGGACCTTTAAAGAGGGCGTACGGCAAGATTATTGAAGATCAAGGGCGCTTAGGATACAACTACATCGACAAGCTAGATTTCTTGAAGGCATATCCAGCAGCCCATCAGGAAGTCTTTACCATGGAGAATATCCAAAGTAGATTCAGAGCAACTGGGCTGAATCCTTCCAACCCTACGGCAGTACTGGATAAGCTAAACCTCGACCTGGGTACTCCTACCTCCCCTCCCAGCGAGGGGAATGCTTCAATTCCTTCCTCTCAGCTTGGTACGCCTTATACCGTGCGGCACGTGCACCGAAAATGTTCGTCAGTCAAAAAGATGCTTCAGAGACGGTCTAAAATCCCTCCCACCCCTACTTAAAAGGTTCTAGATGACTTGGTAAAAGGGTGTGAGTTGGCCATCTACAATGCTAGCTTACTAGCAAGGGAAAACAGTGATCTCCGCTCAGCTATAGAGAATGACAGGCAGAAAAAGAGTCGTTCTAAGCGCCAGATGGCTTCTACGGAAGGTCTTTCATTTCAGGAAGCCAGGGATCTGATCTCGTTAAGAAGTAAGGAGATAGAGGCAAGAGGGGGGGATGCCAGCGGAGGTGCACCTCAGAGTTTAGGTGTACCTGAACGTGCTCCACCAACATGTTCAGAATGTAATATTCAGGGACGTAAAAGAACTAGTTGTCCTACTCGTTTTGGTATTTAGTTTCTACAATTTGAATTACTTTTGGTTGTTGTACAGTGCTTTAAAGTCGGGCAAGCATGGATTTTAGAGGGAAAACTACCGATCACCCGGGAACTACCGACCACCCGGGATTTACGCGCGTTTAATAGCTGGTCCAGTCAACAGGTCAAATATACTGAAATTCTTCCCAAACAAAACCATATATCCCGAGTCCCTGACCCCGCGGTGTTGCAGTTCCTTGAGGTAACCACTCCCTCAAGTATATAGGATTTTGATGGCGTAGAGGGAAAAACAACCCAAAACCTAGTAGGAAAATAGGAAAAGAAAACTCCACAAGTATATAGATAGTCGGAGGAGCGGTAGTGATCCCGTTCCTAAGAAGCTCCGAGGAGCAGTATTATTTGGGTGTCTGACAGAGATCCCGTGTGTTCGTGGCTCATGAAGAGCAAAGGTCATAGGCCCGTGGGCTGGTGGAGAGGGGTATGAAGGCCGTACGGTGTCTGATGGAGGAAGCAAGAAGGCAATCGAAAGGCGTCAGTATCTGTTCGTGGAGGGATGACTCTCTCGTGTTTGGCGCAGAGCGTTCGATTGACTTCCGGTTCGCTGTGGCATTCGTGCCCATCCCCAGGGGATGATAGGTTCGTGTCGAACTTCCGTAGCGTACGTAATATTTGGTACACACCCATCGAAATATGAAGGTCTGATTCATCCAATCTAGCAGCGAAGCTGCACTAAATACAAGAGAAATAGGGGTAATCTAACTAACTAAATAAGGAAATAGGAACGATACGACAAATGACCGAGCGGGCGCTGACTAACGGTAAGTTCGGCGTTGAAGCGGAATACTAGCGGTCACTAAAGGTCGACAGTTCGCAAGGAGCCTAAATTGCCGCTCTGCTCTTGGCCATTACCACTTGAGTAATGTTACGATTTACGTTACAAGTTAATGCGTGATGATGAGTAACGGGGGTTGCCCGGACTAATTGCACGTGATGCGCTTGGGCCTCCGACCCTTTCCCTAATGTAGCACAAGGCTCGGCTTTATTCTCGGACCGTACAAGAGACGTCACACTTCCACGTTGGAGCACATGTCCTCCAAGATTGACTTGATTTTTCCTTTACAGAGCTGGGATCCCTTATCTGGACTATCTCTTGCTTTTAGGAGGACGGACGGCACGGAGCCAGCAAGGTCCAGGTCCTTTGAGTTCGCCCTCGATCGCCTTTACTCATTCTCCGCTTGGTAATCAACTGTTGAGCTCGCGGGCCTGTTACTAGCCCGCTCAACGTCGCTGGCGCAATCGACAACACCTCTCTTGTTCAGCGAAACTTCATGTATGAATAATGGATATTTCACGACTTTTGAATAACACGGACGCCGAGTCTACAGCGTCAAGCAGCCCTCTCGAGCCAGAGCCTCATACCGCAAACTCACATGGCAACAACAACCAGCGACATCTTGCGACGAGCTCCTTAGCCCGCATCCCTCAATCATCGCCATTTCGACCTCTTCTCCCAGAACGACAGTGGCCGTTAGGAGCAGGCGTTCATTCTTGGATACCCCAAGAACCGGCCAAAGGGTGGTCGAGCCCATGCTTGCTTCATCCGCCCTATGGACGCGTGAAGGACAAAAACCCTTTTAGTCCCGCAGAGGATGCTGCTATGATATACTTGCTTGAAAAGCTTAGTGTCTCTCGGGGATACCTTCTTAGCGCTATACTTGGTCGTACACCTAGAACCATAAATATTCGACGTGATAAATTATACGACTACAGGTATTGCAGGGGTTGTCCATCCTGCAACATGGTTATGCAGCATCTTTTCAACATAGAACAGCAGTAAGTTAGAAGCTTTCTCCATCAATGAGCGCTGATCTGACTCGAGATAAAAGGTATCAAGGAGCGCGCTGGACAATCAGCCAAGAGCTTTCTGATGGAAAAGTCGACGTTCTAGTCCCGCCACCACGGCGGATCCGTAGCCTTGAGAATTTTCCACTACCTGTTATTGCGAGGGTCCGTGGTAAATCTAGAAAGATTGCCCTGTCTATCTCTTCTGGTGGTTTGTCTGTTCCATGGGATCAGAGGACATTAAGAAGTAGCTCCGACCACTACCATATTTTCCATTCTCAGCCATTACGCCGTACTGGAAGCTGGACGCTACGCCTCGACACGCAAGACGAATGTGATTTTTCTGTTGGCTTTGAAATATCATACGTGGATTAAATTAAACTCCTTCATTTGGACATCCATAAAATAATTAGCTCCAGCAATTTAGCCTCCAGGGTAGATTTGACACATTAACATCTCGAGGTCAGGTACTTAATGTGCATTATTCGACGTACACCACTAGGGCTCGGCTGCCTTGTATCTTGTGGCTCAAGAGAGCTTTCTCGGTCCAATGCGGTCCCCAATGGTTCTTCGTTATTTACATCTCGCGGCAGAAGGTGCTGGATATGCTCCAAGAATGCCTTGATCCTCATAGCAGCAGCAAGCCTTTCAGGCATTTTCTTGTTTCCCAGAGCCTCCAAAATATCAGTAACTATAACCTTCAAGGCTTTCAGCTTGCAACGTAGGAATATTTTCCGCCGGCTATTGGTCTCGATGTCGTCAAGACAGATAGGATATAGTGATATACGATGCGCTATAGATCCAATGTCATCGGACGCTGAATCCATGGGCTGTGCCGGGACTCGAGGAGAATCCATCGTTTTGCCAATATAACTGTTGCTTCCAGCGGTCTGGCATTCTGCATGGACTACCTCCATGCAATTCGACGCCTCCCCCCCGGGGCGTTCGGTAACAATATTTGCCTTGAGGTGCCGACACTTAACAGGCCACCTGCCACGGCAAGCAGACTGGCGTTCCTGTTTAGTAATGAGTTAGCTGCTGGATTCTGGGAAGAGAAGGTGGTAGAAATACATCAAGAGCACACCGAGCCAGAGGCTTTAACTAGCAGCCTCCATCCATCTCCTTGGCTTGATGAATAATAGGGAAACTGACTGAGGGTCATTTTTCCTCCTCAAGACACATAGTTCACACGAACACCATTCGGCATAACTCTCATGCTAGCCCAATGCTCCTTTCTTAGCATGGACCAATGACAGTAAAGCAGCGTCTTCGGTAGCTGGGTCTGGGCGCGTGAGAAACGGCGATATAGCATCTCCAACCGTGAGAAGAGGGTCCTCCCTATTATCACGGGCGGACACGAAGATTGCAAGCAGTAGTTGCTTGCAGCGAGGATTATCGTGCTAAGGGCGTTGATCAAGAAATGCAGTCCAGTGGTCCATTGCCTGGAGGATGAGCATCTTCTGTGATAAATAGGGACCGATACGAATCCCTCAGCATCATTTGCAAAGTAGGTAATGGCAGCAGCAACGGCAGTAAGAATTATGTTCACAAAAAGGACCCCAGTGGTAATCCAGGCGCAGATTTGGACCCCTTTGGTCCACTGGCGGTTGGACTTTGATTGTTGAGAAGCCAACAAAGGAGCATTTTCAAGGGGAGGCCGTCGGATTTTCTCAATGCGATGGCATCTGGAAGGACCTAGGAAATGCCCTTACGAGAAAGGAGGAACGACCAGACTTGCTTTGTTGCCAAGAGAGTCCGCTTTAGTTTGTTTACCACATTGCGAGTTCATATTTCACTTCAACGCGTCTGCCAACTATCCCTTGGAGTTTGTTGAACCAAGCTGAGGTTAGTGTTCCGCCTCCAAGATTGATGCGCGCGGCCAGTGGGGCCCGTTTCGTTGAACGCCCGGGAGCGATACTACCTCCGATAAACGGCATGTCTGGTTCAACAAGCATTGAGCGTCCACCGGCCCACTCAAGCTAAGGTCCACGGCATGATTTTGAAAGAATTTGATTACTTCCGGCCAGGCACAAAGATTTTCAAGGTCAGCAGCATTAAGCCGCACAAGTAGCCGCAGCGCGGAAGGCAGCTCATGGAAAGCGAAGACAGTCAAGGCACTAACGGAGTCGAGAATGCTAAGGCGCCTTATGGATGGGTATGATCGGCCAGACAAGAGTTTGTCGGGCGGAAACTCACAGTCGCATATGTGGACTTCTTCCAGATTTGGGCCAAGGCTCGCCAGGATCCTGGCCAAACTCATTCCACTGGAGAAGGAGATGTCTAACTCGCACAAATGAGGGTTCATCCCTCCACAGATAATGTTCCCCTCCTGCGCCCCCGAAATGGACAATGCGCGCAGCCGTGGGAGATCGTCCAGGTTTAACGTAATACAGGGCTGCTCCATATCCCTGGGACAGTATACAAAGTAACAGCAGAAGTTCAAGGACAGAACCTCTAGCGCTGGCAATGCTGGAAGCACCGAGATGCCGGGTTCATGGTCTACGCAGCAGAGATACAGGCTCCGCAGGGACCAGAACGACATCGGGGCCATCCAAGTTCGTGCAGACATGAAGTCCACGCTCATCGTCTGCAAGGATGGCATCGTCGCAAGCTGCGCAAGGAGCGACTGGAAAGCTGTGGCTTCAGGGGGGTAGCTCACACTTCAGGCGTCCGCAACCATTTCTTGTTAGCTTTCAGGTGCAGAGAGTTACACAGGCCGGATGAGAAGGAAGAACGGACCTGAACGTGGTAAGCTTCCCGAAACACGGTAGGAGCGTAAGGAACTCCGGTTGGATTGACTCTTCATCGCCCCACAAATCCATCTCCCGAACATGGAGAGCCCATTTGGCAAGAATCGGGAACAGGTGATTCCGAGGGTATGGAAAACGACGAGAGTTCAGCAGTACCGCAATGGCGCCACTAAATCGGATTTTCACGCTGCGAAAAAGGCGAGGGGCAGAGTAGGCTCGCGTTGTGTGGCACACGTTGTAGAGACTCCAAAGGTCTGTTGTTGACAGCTGTTCGCTGGTCAACACATATCGGCTCATCCAGTCAGGATATCAACACTCACATTTTCAATAATCAGAAAGAGGACTTCGATTGGAAGTGACAGGAGATCCATGGCTGTGATGATGGTCCTCCAGTGTCGCATGCGACATTAAAGCAATCAAAAGACCAAGAGTTCCAGTAACAATCAGTCTCTGTCATCCAATATCTCTAGCAAAGGCCGTTGATATATATCCACGATGAAAACGTAGTCTAGCCGCCTGGCAATCGAGGCGAAGTTTGACAACAAGGTTGCTGTGTCCATTTGTGACTGGTCGGCTAAGGGTTTTCTAAACATTCATGGTGAGTTGACAAAGCCCAGACATTGTTTGTCTGGTTGACCACAATTGATCTCTTTACTGTTAGTGCCTGTAGTTCCGCCATCTACCACTGGCCGGCTCTTCCGCAATGTTCACCGAAACGTGTGAACTGTCATTGCGCACACCCTGCATATGGTCTGGACGCCAACAGCCATCCAAGGGATCACCATGAACCCGGTATTCCCACCGTTGTGAAACCTGACTATAAAGAAATGCCATCACCAAGCCAGCTGGCCATCTAGACAGCAATATGGACGCCCAAGGCTCGTACCAGGATACTGCCTTTCATCCACTAGCCGAGCCCTATTCCATGTCTCCAGAACCTGAAATGGAGAGCGCCAATATCATCTCGTCAATGGAGCAACCAGGGGAGCGCCAGAGGGTTAACACTAACTCAGAGGCCTTAGTCACGGGTTTGAGTGGATCTGGTTCCTCTCTAGCATCTGATATACTCGAAGCCTTGCCGAGACGCCAGGAACTATGGAGCCTTTCTTCTACTCACAGCTACCCTCACGAGTCGTATCCAGAGGGTCTATGCTTGTCATCTCGACCTGAAACACCCGTTCATGTCGACCACAAGATGGCAGAATCTATAGTTCCGTTTGAGAACATGCAAGGGTTTAGTATCGCGTTCCCGCCTGTAATGGAGCATCAGGCTGCGATTGAAGACGATTATACCCTTCATTGCCCGCTGAGGCTACCATTGATCCAACATGGCGAGACCCAATTCGTTCCACTGCAGGCGGATGGCGTTCCAGGTTACGCAGCTGAACCGTATAATGACGGAGCCTTCTTCGGAAACATGAAATCCCCGGCCATAGTCGGCGAGATGGATACATACATATCTCCTTATGCTGCGAATATTTGCGACACAATCGTAGGTCATATGACCGGGGAAAATCCCAAGACTTTAATGGCATCTCCCGAGACCATGATACATGATACTGTTGTCGATCCTTTGCTTGAAACTAACGGTGTTGACCTCGCTCCACGGCAAGTACCTCCCACTCCTCCCCCCTTTGCCATCGCTTGCCCGACCGGGCCGATTCTGACTTGAAAGCTTTCCTAGCATGGACCAGATCGCCTCCGCTTCTGAATGTCTTGCGTACGCGGATGAACTCCATCGGACCTTATTGCAGCAAACGACCAATGCTAGTGGTTCAGTGGGCGGGAAGTTACACGTTGCACTACTGAAAGAAGGAATCACCTGGATGACGGAAATGGAGAAGAGCGATCATAAGGGCGGAATCCTCATGGATGATATGGAGCGAAGCAAGACAGTCCAGGCCCTGGAACTCATCAAATCTCGTCCATCCCTGTCCGCCGCGCGCCGTGCAACGCTTCTGGTTGTACCTGCGACCTTGCTCCGGCAATGGGAGTACGAAATCGAGCGATTACTGCGTGATCGTCGTGGGCGAGACCGCGTATACACTCTTTACGGCAACAAGAGACGGATGGACTTTAGGGAGCTCAACCAGTATGATATTGTTTTAACGTCCTATGGAGTCTTGGCGACAGAGCTAGGGCGAAAGCGACGCGGACGCCAGTGTGTTGTCGCCTCATTGGACCCTTCAGCGGCCCAGAGCCTGTCAATCTTGGGACCAACCAGTCACTGGCATCGGGTTATTTTTGATGAAGCAGAAAGTATCCGAAGTGATCGGTCCAATGCAGCGATAGCCTGCTGCGACATAGACGCCACATATCGCTGGTGCCTGACTGGGACTCCCCTGAATAATCACCTACGGGCGCTCTATTCACTACTAAAATATATTCGAGTTCAACCCTGTCCAGATTTCGATGTCTTTGACATGGTGAGACCAGCATTTGGCAACTTTGAGAAGAGTGACAGAAGCTGGGAGTCACGGCTCTTCAATACCCGGAGTTGCCCTTTTCTCTTTTTGGCGGTAAGGAAACATTGGCAACACATGGATAGTTCTAAAAAGTGCTTGCCTGGCCGCTAATTCTTCAATCCATTGTACTCTACCGCTCTACTCACCTCACGCGACTTAACACGATCGATCATTTTGTTCCCGATAGTCCCTTTGTCGGTCATCCTACATAAACCTATTTGGCAAGGCCCAATGGGGACGAAGAGCATAATACAGTACTCGTCCTGCGCAAGTGGACGTTCTTTTTCATGAGATCTTTATCCTTGTGCTAAGCTCTTGCTACAGTGATCCAAAGGTTGGTATTGATGGTTTTCAATCCGTTATGATTCGCGCCCCAGGTTTGTTCCATTTGAAGGTCCTGGTGAAACAAATCAACTGTGTCTTCTCCGCAGCAAATACATGCAGACCACCGGGACTTGTCCGTTATGTCCCGAGAGTTGGATATCCTGCCTAAACTTGCCTTTTGTCGTCGCCAGGGCTAGTTACGGAGATACAGTTATCTCTCAAAATGAAACAATGAATTGTTCGCCTGAAAGTCGAATCATTCAGCGTATATAAATTACTAAGTTAAAGCTATGGCTAGGACCCCTCCACATCTCCGTGTAGGTTCCTCGGTTTCCTGAACCATACCACCCTCCATTATCGAATCTTTCACATTGCCAAGTAATGGTATTGGTTTTTGAGCAAACGTCATAATGACTTAAAAAGTCATACGCAAGATCTGCCCTCCGATTGGGAAGGTTCCTCACCCGAAGCTTGCTGGATTGAGCCTGCAAACTGCGCTGCACGGCGGAATATAGTACCTG
>Ga0115853_100623_pt1 | contig 10356 bp, 10 predicted proteins | sample InSIn5gowninarea_FD_83867 | JGI IMG/M metagenome (GOLD analysis project Ga0115853, IMG submission 83867)
TAGATGTTTTTGCCGAAGGTGTTATTTCAACCACGGTATTATCTTCTGTTGCAACAACAAAAGTCCAGGAATTTGAAGCTGAAATATTAGACTTCTGGGTAAAATTTAAAGAATAATACTGTTGTCCCAACGTATTAACCGGAAATAACAATGATGCTGCCGAGACGCTTGAACTGTAAATGTGAGCGTAGGCAACAATAGGATTGTCGCTGGTAATATGAATGCCTTTAGGAGAAGCGCCTTCAACATTTAACCTCGCATCCTGGTTTCCGCTTTTCGGCATCGGGTCTGATTCTGTAACCGCGTTTGCCGTTACCTGGTATGTTTTAGACCAACCCACACCAGGTATTTCCACTCTTACTGTTGCAGAAACATCAGAAGTAAAATAAAGGATCATATCCTGGAGGTTACCTGTAGCAGGTGTCATCGCCTCATGATATCCATAACCCACCCAAAACTCTTTACCCCTATTAGAAAAGTCCTGTGCTTTAGCTCCGGCCAATATTAACAGAAAGAAGAGCGTATGCAGCAAGGTTCGAACCATACAATAAATGTGAACTTTTAGGGAAGGGTGAAATTTACCCTTGTCAAAGATAAATTTACGCAACAAATAGCTGCACAGCATAGACTAATTAACAGAAGAAGTCAAAAGGTGCTTTGCATTAGGCCCCTCACAAAAAAGCAGGTCAAGTACACTTAAATTAGGTTGAAACCCCAAACGATCTTCAAAAACCTGCGAGTATCTGGGTTGCCGGTCATGAGTATTCTTCTGGAAAGACTTCGGTAAAAAGTAATTCCTGTAGTCATGATCGTGCTCATATTCATGCACGTATCTCTCCGTAAACTCCACTAATACATTCAAGTCCAACTCGTTAACGAGGTAACTCACTATATTAATATTAAAGGAAAAAAGAAAATTCTCTTTTGAAAAAAGCAAAGATCGAACACCAGAAGCGTAGTAATCGAAAAAAGGAGCTTTATTATATGCAGAGGTTATGCTTCTCCAATGCCTTGTTGGCCAGTCAGTTGTATGGTCTATTGAAACTTCTTTCAACAGTCTTTTTTGTTCTCTGCCACCTCGTACTGGAATCGTAAGGTTTACTACTCCATTTGCTCCGGCTATTATATAACGATTTCGAAAACTCATTTTCTGGAAGTTTTCAAATTGTTCAATTTTTATATGTTTTACTTCAATAGCCTTTTTTAAATAGCTAATACATGGAAACGTATGACAATCAACAATTAGGGTCATGATACCGGTATTATTTTTCGCAATCTAGTGCCGTGAGGAAATAAGTCAATTTTCATATAAAAAAACCGACGTTTATAATCATTTTATAACTTCTATTAGTTCGTATAATGTAGTCATTTACAATAAGTTATGTCAGCATAAAAGTGCTGAATACGTTAGGTTGTAACTTTTGCGGTTTTGGCTTAGTCTAGTTAGTTTTATTCTAAAAAATTTAGCAACAAATATATGTACTTTCGGGTCGATTTTTCTGGTAATGCCCAAAGTGTTTATTTTGCAACAAATCGTAGTATGAAAAAAGTCCTCCCCTTCCTGGTTGTGGTTATTATTGGTTTTGGTAGTGGGTGTAAAAAGCCCCAGGCCTTTGATTACCGGGATTTAAAAAATTTGCGAGTAGAAAGTTTGGGGGCAACCAACTCGAGAGTGTCAATGGATTTGGTGTATTTTAATCCCAACAATTATGGAGTAAATCTTAAAAAGGTTGATTGTGAAATTTACCTTGATAGCATTTATGTAGGAAAGTTTGTTTTGGATACAACGATGCGCATTCCGAAATCTTCAGAGTTTACGTTACCGGCCAGCCTGGAGGTGGATATGAAAACGATTTTAAAAAACTCACTAAGTTTCCTGTTTAATAAAGAAGTGCTTATCGGTGCTAAAGGAAGCACAAGGGTTGGTAAAGGAGGAATTTATGTAACGATACCGTTCCTATATGAGGGGAAGCATAAATTAAACTTTTTTTGATTTTCTTAACAAGCCGGGGGTCCCTATTGAACTTTGCTTGCGACGCTCCGTTCATCCAAAAATCTTTATTCGGCAGAGAACCCTTTTCGCAAAAAACAATTGGCTTTTTTTCTGACAATGGTTATCACAAGGCTTTTAGATTGACTACCTCACTTTCCGATCATTGTAATTAATTGTTCTTTATTATCGACATCTTACTACCTCTTATATTTATTCCATGAAAAGATTGCTTATCCTGCCTTTAATTGCATTGATGCCAACCTTGAGCGTAGTTGCACTGGATCAGACCGACAGTAGCTATTTTACTTCTTTAAATCAAAAGATAGACAATTATGTAGTTCAAAAGAATGTAACTGCTTTAGATACATTATATGCAGAAGATTTTGTGTTCAGCCATGGAACGGGGCTGATTGAAGGAAAAGCGAGTTGGTTGAAAGCAGTAGGCAATGGACGTTATCCTTCACGTCACCATGATTCTATGACCGTTGAAATGCACCCGGACCTTGCTATTGTAAGAGGAAAGTTATCGATACAGCGGATAGATAAAGCAGTAACTGTAAGGTACACACTAAAATATGTGCGCTTATTTGCCTTAAGAAACAAAAGGTGGCAGATGATCTCGCATATTACCACTCATGAGCAGCATGAAAAATAGTCGGTATTCGTTCAATAAAAGCTCCTTAAAGCTCTGCAGATAAACGGAGCGTCGCAACGATGTTTCTTCAGGCGACTGTCGCTGACCCAATAAATGTCCTTATTTATCTTTTTGTAAGCGCAGGATTTGAAGCCAGGAGATATGGATGTGAGTTATCAAACGTTAACACGATTGCTTGTTTTCACGTTTACTTCTGCGTTTGCCGTTTCGCGCCTTTACTTCATGCTGGCATAAATTAACGCCTCCACCTTTGCTGAAAGATCTCCATGGCTGTTCGGGTTGTGCTGGGTCATTATAAGACAAACCAGGTTTCTTTTTGGATCGGCCCAATAAGTAGTGCCGTAATAACCGCCCCAGGAGAAAGAACCTTCGCTACGTGGATTTCTTGCCGCCGATTTTGCGGAAGTAATTCCAAAACCAAGCCCGAAATAGTCGATTCCGTTATAAAGGAAATCAAGTTGATTGCTTGTCATCAGTTCCACTGATCGCAGCGCTAAAATGCGGTTACCATTGTACACTCCCCCATTCAGCAGCATCTGCATAAAAATAGCATAGTCAAATGCAGTTGAACTGAGACCGGCGCCACCTGAAAAATACTGCTTTTTCATAATAGGGTAATCAGGATCAATGCGGCGAAAAGTGTGACTCCACTTTATGATCCTGTGTAATGAGTCTTCTGTATAAACTGAAGCCAGCCGCTTTGCTTTTGACGCAGGCAAATTGAAATAAGTATCGTTCATACCCAGCGGCTGAAAGATATATTGACGGAAAAATTCTTCCAAACTCTTTCCGCTGATAACTTCTATCAAAGCACCCAGCAAGTCGTTGTTCAGTCCGTACTGCCATTTCTCGCCCGGTTGAAACATCAGCGGTAATTTTGCAAGCGCTCTCATTCTTTCAACCAGATTTGCATTAAAATAACCAAGACCCGACGGAATATTTGCTTTGGCATAGATGGCATTCGCTGTGGGAGTGCCAATATCGGCGTACCCGATTCCGGAAGTATGGGTTAACAGATCGCGGAAAGTAATGTTTCTTTTAGCAGGTACAGTTGTATAGGTTGTATCTGCAGCATTGTATTTATCTATTACAGTAGAATTTCTAAACTCAGGTATAAAATCAGCAATAGGCTGGTCGAGCAGGAATTTACCCTGCTCATACAGAACCATTATACCAACGCTTGTTACGGCTTTCGTCTGGCTCATAATCCGGAAAATCGCGTCTTTTTGCATTGGCTTTTTTGTTTCCACATCCGCTAAGCCATATCCTTTATATTGTATAATCCGGTTGTCTTTCACTACCAGGGTAACAGCACCGGTCAGCCAGTTTTTATTTATATAGTCATTTAAGAGCGTATCTATCCTCGCTAAACGTTTGTAGTCTATAGCTGGGTATTGCTTTACGCTAGTTTGAATGATTTGGGCTGATAGAAATACCGGGAATAAAACCAAGAAGACAATAACATGGAAGGGTCGTAATAAGTGAATTTTCATATGGCGCCGTTCTTTTAAGAATGGAAGATACTAGGAATTGTTTTACAACAATTTCAATGTCTTCTTTTACCCATATAGGGCGATCAGTTAATGTCAAGCTACAAAAAATTGTCATGGAAGCGATTAAAGCAATTGTATTTCCAGGAATAAGGCAAAGCGGGGCTGATTTGCGCTTCAAATCACCCAATCCATTTCGTATTTGATAGAGTGATATAAACGGCTTAATTATTTCTTGCCATGAAGAGGAATGACTAGACAAATAGTAGGAACTTAGCGCTTAAAAAACATTTAATGGCAGCATACATAATAGTAGAAGTTTCGATACATGACAAAGAAGCCTATGAAGATTATAAAAAACTAACCCCTGCGGCAGTAGCCGCTTATGACGGAAAGTTTATTGTTCGGGGCGGACAAACAGAAACATTAGAAGGTGAATGGCAGCCGGAAAGAATTGTTGTGCTGGAATTTCCATCAGTTGAACGAGCTAAGGAATGGTGGAGTTCAGAAATGTACGAAGAGGCAAAGGTGATCAGGCAGAGAGCAGCAACGACAAAAATGATCATTGTGCAAGGTGTATAAACTTGAGGCTTTTTTAGTGTTATTGACGAATGATAATTCAAATACTTCCGTTGGGCAACCGGGCCTACTGTGAAAAAATAATTACACGCTGCCGAAAAACAAATACGCCAACAAAATGGAAGTAACTATTCCTACCAGGTCAGCAAGTAACATTGCGCCCACGGCATAACGGGTGTTTTTAATAGAAACTGCACCGAAGTAAACTGCAATCACATAAAATGTAGTGTCGGAAGAACCCTGCATAATGGAAGCAAGACGGCCGGCGAAAGAGTCAGGGCCGAAATTTTTCATGGTATCGATCATCATTCCACGGGCTCCTCCCCCGCTTAATGGTCTTATTAAAGCAGTCGGCAATGCATCTACAAAACGGGTATCTGCACCGAGGAAAGCAAATAAAGATTTAATACCATTAATGATTACATCGAATGTACCGCTGGTACGAAGCAGGCTTATAGCCACCAACATACCCACCAGGTAAGGAATAATGCGGACAGATGTTTCGAAACCGCCTTTTGCACCATCGATAAAAGCATCGAAAACGTCTATTTTCTTATATACAGCCCCAAATACAATAAGCAGGAAAATCAGGAGGATTAAGCCATTGCTTAAGACATTTGAAAACGTTTGAACTGACTGGGCATCTAATGAAGTAAGATAGATTACCAGCAAAACAAGCACTGCAGAAAGACTTCCAACCCATAATAATATTACCGGCTGCAAAAGGTTGATCTTTTGTTTAAAGGCAACTATCATCATAGCAGCCATTGTGGCTACGAATGTTGTAATCATACATGGAACAAAAATGTCGGTCGGATTTGCCGATTTCAGAGAAGCCCTCACCGCAATAATGCTTACCGGAATTAGTGTAAAACCGGCTGCATGCAAACACAAGAACATGATCTGCGGGTTTGAAGCAACTTCTTTCTTTGGGTTAATTTCCTGCAAGCTTTCCATTGCTTTAATGCCAAATGGCGTTGCTGCGTTGTCTAACCCTAAAAGATTGGCAGAAAAGTTCATCATCATATGTCCCATAGCAGGATGACCTTTTGGAAGATCAGGAAAAAGGCGGGTGAAAAAAGGCCCGATCATTTTTGATAGCAGGCGAATGCCTCCTGCCCTTTCGGCAATACTCATAAAACCCATGAATAAAGCCATAATTCCGATAAGACCGATACTGATGTTCACCGCGCTTTTGCAGGTTTCAATTATGCCATCGGCTTTCTTAACAAGTTTAGACTGAATAGACTTATAAGAATATATAGGAATGTTTCGAGCAGATGCACCTGGCAACGACACAGGAACAGCATTTGCGTTGTCGCTGATGATTACTGTTGGCGGATGAGCAGAATCTGCAGGTACATAGCCATAACCGGAAAGATATTTACTAAAAGCTTCCCTAGACATCCCTGAACTTTCAGCAGAACCAACCATCACATAACGAACTGTATCATATGCATCATCAGCCTTACCTACCACCATCCTGCTAAAAATTTGGTTTTCACCGGTAAAGACTGCTCTTGACGCAGCAACAAGCACTGCAACTATTATAAATGCCGACCAAATTCTGCTTAATGCCATTTATGCGTTTGCTTTTAAAATGACGAACGACCGTCTCCGACTCACTACAGAGGGAGTCGGAAGGTCCACACTCGTCTTTCTGGAAATGCGTTAATTAACCTTCACAATAATACGTCTATACTTTCAATTTCAATTACCTACTTTTGCGCCCGAAAAGTCAGTCGTCAGTCGTCAGTCGTCAGTCGTCGAAATCTCAAAATCACTAAATCATAAATAACAATGGGTCTTCAAGCCGGTATAGTGGGATTGCCAAATGTGGGGAAATCAACTTTGTTTAATGCGCTTAGCAATGCGAAGGCAGTTGCAGCCAACTTTCCTTTTTGTACAATTGAGCCAAACATTGGAGTGATTACCGTTCCCGATGAGCGTTTGATTGCACTGGAAAAAATCGTAAATCCGCAACGTGTTGTTCCTGCAACTGTGGAGATTGTGGACATTGCGGGCCTGGTAAAAGGTGCCAGCAAAGGCGAAGGTTTGGGGAACCAGTTTTTAGGAAACATTCGCAGTACTGATGCCATCATTCATGTGCTTCGTTGTTTTGAAGACGACAATATCATACATGTTGATGGTAGTGTAAACCCTGTTCGCGACAAAGAAATTATTGATACTGAACTTCAGTTAAAGGACCTTGAAAGCATTGAAAAGAAAATTGCCAAAAATGAGAAAATGGCAAAACAGGGTGATAAAGAATTGCTTCGCGGACTAGAGCTTTTAAAGGAACTGAAGGCTTTCATAGAGCAAGGTAAAAATGCCCGTGGCTTCGAAGTAAGTGCAGAAGAAAAAGAAAAACATCTTGATGATCTTTTCCTTCTTACAATGAAGCCCGTTATTTATGTATGTAACGTTGATGAAAAGAGCGTTGTTACCGGCAATTACTTTTCCAAAGCACTTAATGAAGCCGTAAAAACTGAGAAAGCTGAGACGTTGTTGATCAGCGCGTCTATTGAAAGTGAGATTGCCGTAATGGAAAGTTTCGATGATCGGCAGTTGTTTTTAGAAGATATGGGTCTCTCCGAAAGCGGCGTTGCGCGGCTTATTACGTCAACGTATCGCCTTCTTAACCTTGCAACTTATTTTACTGCCGGCGTTCAGGAAGTAAGGGCCTGGACCATTACAAAAGGCATGCTCGCCCCGCAGGCAGCAGGCGTAATTCACACTGATTTTGAAAAAGGGTTTATCAGGGCGGAAGTTATAAAATATGTAGATTTCATAAAATATGGTTCCGAAGCTGCTTGTCGCGACAACGGAAAGCTTTCCGTTCAGGGTAAAGATTACCTGGTCGAGGACGGTGACATCATGCACTTTAGGTTTAATGTTTAATTTATCTATCACAAATTTCTAAAAAAGAGATGGCCTTACAACCATCTCTTTTTTTATTTATAACTGGTGTTCACCAATATTTTTTTGGTACCAACATTTGTTCTTGAAGATGCTTTTGTTGCGTCGCAATCCGTTCATCACTTGTACTACTATAAAGCATTTTCCACGTTTTATTTCTACCATTATTTGGCTTGCCTTTTTAGTAATTTTAGCATTTGAGGCTACAGCTTAATAGAAATTTCACAGACGAACGAAATGCGACGCAACGATGTTAAACCGGAGTACTAATACCTGTACCCTCCATTGTTTAAACTTTCTTTGCAATGCTGTAAACTTCCCCAAACACTTTCATTTATCAACTGCTTCAATTTTAAATGGCATAATTTTTTTCGGTTATAACAAATCCTCACCTTTTAAAGCCATTGGTATTTAATTCTTAAATTATAAAATAACATTTAATGAAAGCTGCAGTATTTCACAATCCAAAAGACATCAGGGTTGATAACGTACCTGACCCCGAGATAAAACAACAGGGAGATGCTATAATAAGAGTTACTTCTACCGCCATTTGCGGGTCGGACCTTCACATTTATAACGGCATGTTTCCGCAACCTAGAAACATGATTTTAGGACATGAATTTATGGGTATTGTTGAAGAGGTGGGGAGCAACGTAAGCAGGTTAAAAAAAGGTGACCGCGTGGTTGTACCATTTCCTGTTGCTTGTGGCGGCTGTTATTTTTGTAACACCGGTTTAGTTGGTCATTGTGAAAACTCGAACCCGGACAACTATGGCCCGGAAGGCGGTCTGTTAACGGGTAAAGGCGGTGCCTTGTTTGGTTATACCGATTTATATGGCGGCTATGATGGCGGACAAGCAGAATACGTAAGAGTACCGTATGCAGATTTTGGCCCAAGAAAAGTATCGGACGCACTTACTGATGAACAGGTGCTGTTTTTAACGGACATTTTACCAACAGGTTACGCAGCCGTAGAATGGGGTGGCGTAAAGGGTGGTGAAACAGTCGCCATATTTGGAGCAGGACCTGTAGGATTAATGGCTATGAAAGTTGCATGGCTTAAAGGAGCATCAAAAGTGATTGCTCTTGATATTGAAGATTACAGGTTAACTATGGCAAAAAGCGTATGCGGTGCAGAAATAATTAACGTAAAAGACAATGAGAATGCTATTGAGGAAATTAGAGCAATGACCAATGGCAGAGGTGCAGATGTGGTAATTGATGCCGTTGGCATGGAAGCAGACAGAAGCCTTCTTGACAGGGTTACAAGTGTAATAAGAATGGAAAAAGGGACCATTAATGCTTTGCGTATGTGCCTTTCTGCTGTTCGCCGCGGAGGAACCGTTTCTGTTGTTGGTGTTTATGGCTATCCTTACGATAACTTTCCCTGGCACCAGATCTTCGACAAAGGACTTACCATTCGTGCCGGCCAGGCTCCTGCCCATACTTACATCGATGAATTAAACCGGTGGGTAGAAGAAGGGAAAATAAGGCTCGACGATATTATCACGCACCGCTTACCGCTTTCGGCTGCGTAACCTGTTGGTAAAATGTCCGTTAAAAACAATGTTCTATTTAGTAATTCAGCCTCCGCAACCAGCTCATAAAAATCTTTTCTTGTTGCGAGTTCTTTCAATAGAGACAAATGTTTGCTGTGATGCATATCTGTTCCAAGGAAATCAACCATTTGGTTTTTAAATAACTTTTCGGCTGTTTTTTTAACGTGAGGGCCATAAACGCCAGATAGCGACAACAAATTTACCTGCAGCTTACATCCCAACTCTTTAAATCGCTCGTACTGGTTGAATTGATGGTGGTAGTAGCTATATCTCTCCGGGTGTGCCAGGATAGGTTGTAAACCCAGCATTCTTAGATCAAAAACCACCTGGTCGAAATTTGGTGAAGGAGAGAGATACGACATTTCAATAAGAATAAAGTCGCCTGCTATCGTTAACAGATCTTCTTTTTTTGACTTGGCTATTAGTGCAGCAAAATCATGATCCACCATATATTCTGCCGCCGCCTCCACCTCGATATTTATACCTGCCTCCTTTAATGCAGATCGAACGAGTTCTAACTTTGGTAAAATGGTTTGTGGACTATTCGGATATAGGTCGGATAAAACATGAGGAGTGCAAATGAGTTTTTTATAGCCTAACAGTTGTAAATCCCTGATAAATTTAACTGATGTTTCAAGTTCCTGCAAACCGTCATCAATACCCGGCAAAAGATGAGAATGCATATCGATTCCGATAAACGACAAGTCAGCCTCAACCGGTTTATTGGATTTCCAAAAAAAATTAAACATGTAACAAAAAGTTCAGGGAGCAAGATATTAACTATCCGTGAGAAGTAAAGGTAGATGCAAGCATTTCTTCATCCATCGCCTCGTAAATTGAATTATTACTTATGTATTCGGGGACGATGCGTTTCATTTGCTTTACAACCTCTTCATCTTTGTTTTGTATAGCAACACTTAAAACTTTGTCAATGCTCTTTGAAATTTTTTCGTAGTCGTACTCTATTACTTTCGCAATTAGTATTTTCTTATTATGGGTTGGTATTACTTCTTCTTCTTTGTTCAGTAACTCTTCATAAAGTTTCTCCCCCGGCCTCAATCCTGTAAACTTGATGTCAATCTCTTTGCCTGGAGTTAATCCGGCCAGCTTTATCATTTTTCTCGCACGGTCAAGTAATTTAACTGGTACCACCATACGATC
>Ga0115853_100625_pt1 | contig 10331 bp, 13 predicted proteins | sample InSIn5gowninarea_FD_83867 | JGI IMG/M metagenome (GOLD analysis project Ga0115853, IMG submission 83867)
GACCCTAATCACACACCAGGAATGGTGGAGTAAGGTCTTTCAACATCTGGATCTTGATCACACACCAGAAGGGTGGAGTGAGGTCCTAGACCCTAATCACACATCAAACAGGGTGGAATCTGGAGCGAGGTCCTGTTCAACATCTAGACCCGATCACCAACTAGGTAGGGGTTGAATGAGGTCTTGGTCCAGAGTGCTCACTAGTAAGGGTGAGTGAGTGCTTGCTAGTTGAGGGTCTCAACATTTTTGGCCTAGGTAGTGGCCATGGTATTCGAGGACCAATCACTTTGGAGGAGTGAGTCCTGATATGCTGATGACATTGCCATGGGCTTGGTACCACCTCGAATATGGCCACTAGTAGATGGTGATAATAGACGATGATGTTGGTAATAATGGATAACCTTTTCTTCAGAGAAATTTGTTCAATTTGAGAACATCTATGACAATGATTATGAATACCTCCCTAGTTAAGAGGGAGTGTTGAATTTGTAACTATGGTTGGTCTTCATAATGTACTTTTGGTCACTTGATTTAATTATATTTATCATTGTAAAGCATATTTATAAATGCTTGAGTCAAAAGAAAATTTATTTTGAGTCAACATTCCATTAAGAATTTTAAAAGATGTAAATTTGAATTTTTGAAATGAAATTTTTTGGCTACAAAAGTGACAAGTTGGCCTCCCTCCAAGTCAAGTCGGCCCTAGCCAAGAGATGAGTCTATTCACCCTAGACAAACTACTATATAAAGGTAGTGCGAGCTCCTCATTTGGGAAATTCACATTCCTCTCTCAAGACAATTTCTGGGCAAGTGAGTGGAGGACAAGGACAAAGAAGGCCGAAAAAGAAGGCTGGATTTCTCTCTCCTCTCTGTCTCTAGCAACTCACACATGTGAAGGAATCTATTTCTCTATGATTCACAGTTTCTGGGGCAACTGTTCTAGGGGGCCAAATTTTTTTAGGTTACTAGGGCAACTACTACAGGGCCGAAATTCTGGAAGTGCAGGATCAAGAGCTAAGTGCAGGATCAGTGTGGGTAACTTGACTTGGAGCAAAAGGCTAGGTTTGACCATAGGTCTAGGTGTGTCTCTCATTGAACAAGAAGAATTTCTCTATTGAAAAAGTTGTGTTTTCCCCTATAGTGGGTTTTCCAAGGGTAAATCTTGTCTCTCTTTTGTGCACTGTGATCTCTACTATTCTATTGTTTTTTATTGTTGAGTTTTTGAAGTATAATTGTTGAATGATATATTGGAACAAATTAAAAGAAGATCTACATCAAAAGTAGTTATATGAATTTGAGAAATATTGTGCTAACCCTAATTTCACTAGAAAATAAACAAGGAGATCTGACCAGCCGTAGTCTCAAGGAGTCTAGCCGAAGTTGCCGAGTTTGTTTTGGTGTCTCTCTTGTGACTGGACTAGGCCAAGTTGAGGAAGAGGGTTGGAGGACGAGTTCTGGACAGTTCTATGCATAGTGCTGTGGGTTAATTCTCTCAACAATAGGTCGCAGGGTTCTATGCAGGAGGCTAGCTCTTGTAGCTCTGTTTTGGGAGGGTCTCAAGGCTAAAAGGGAGTTGGAGCAGGGGCTGAGTGAGCTCAAAGGGAAACACAAGAGCAGAGGTTTGTTAGGAGAGGAGTGAATGTTTTTTTGGGCAGTTCAAGGCTGAGTTTGTTGTTTTGTAGTGCCAATGTGAACCCTAACCCGAGGCTTGAAAATTGCACTCTTGAGTGCATGCACAGGACCGAAGATTTGGGACAAAAGTTAATGTCTCAGTTATGGTAAATTTCCTTCTAAGTTGGTGTTGTTTGCTATGTTGATTGTCCAAGTTTTGGACAATTTTGTGGATAGTAGTTGCCCTATTCAGCCCTAAGTTCTGTCCTTGTGAAGGAACACAAGATTGATAGGAGAGGCAAAATTATTTGAGCCCTAAGTACGACTTTTTGTGAAGGATTATAAGTTGTTAGTGGGTAGGTGTTGGAGAGCTCTCTAAGTTGGCAAAATGGCATGTCAAGGACTATGAGCTGATCATTGCTTAGAGGGAACATCGAACTTCATCTCTTGGAAGGTGAGGATCATGATAATGCTGGAAGATAATGGGGTGGGAGAGTTCATCAAGAAAGCAATAATGCCACCTCAAGATCCCTAGCAATTGGCCCAACATAATAAGAATGATATCAAGGCAAGAAGGATTATTCTGGAAGGCGTCAAAGATCATATAGGTCTCATATCCATGAGAAGAAGATAGTATTTGAGATATTTGATGCCATCTTATAGTTATATTAGAGTATCGGTGATATCAGGAAGCTTGCTCTTAAGGAGACACTGAGGAGTATCCGGATAAACAAGATGAGCCCATTGTCACATATTTGTCAAGGTTCATTCAGGTTCGAGATGAAGTAGGTGTTGTGTGTGAAGTTGTATTTGATCATGACCTTGTGAGTCTTGCCTTACTTGGATTTCAAAAGTCTTGGAAAGGGTTCCAGGATGCTGTTAGTGGGAGAGAGAAATTTCCCCATTGGGAAGGTTTTGGACTAACTTCATATAGGAAGAGATCTGAAGAGGAACCATAGAAGGGAGATCAGTGAGGATTGAGGCGAGGAGAATTTTGCTCTTGTAGGAGGTATGTTAATTTGGCAACTCAGTGACAAATTCCAATCATGGGACTAGATTCTTCTTTCCAAGAAAACCAATTTTGACCTTTGAAGCGCTTGATTTGGGCATGGGAAAGTGTATTTTTGAAATGAAGCCCACAATGTCAAAATTGTCAAGGTCGGCTTAATGAAAAATTAACCCTCCAAACTCATATAAATACAATGACCTCAAGGTCATTTCGACATCATAACACACACTTCCCTCTCTCTTCTTGGATAGATATGAAGTTTCTAGCTAAGGTACAGAGTATGCCGAAGGTACAGAGTCGGGCGCTGAATCGAAGATACAGAACTGGGTGCAGAACAGGCCGAAGGTGCGGAATTGTGGTACAAAACTGGGTGCAGAATAGTGCGAAGGTATAGAACTTGGTACAAAACAGGTTGAAGGTGTAGAATTGTTGGTACTTTGACTTTGACTAGATTTGACTATTGGTTGATATTTTGGATTTTCGTTGGTTGTTTAAAAACCTCACCTCCTAAAAAAGGAAACATCAGCCGAAACGACATCATATATGTTTATATGTATAAAAATAAATGTATAAATAAGTGAATAACACAATATCTTCCAAAAGAAAGGGGAATAAGACCCATAGATGACAATTTAGAAGGAAAACCAAGTCTATATTAACTCTCATAGATGATTACATTATGGTTGAGTTTCGGTCGAGTTTTAGCCGAGTTTCAAAGTTTCGGGTATGGGTACATCCCAAAATGTCGGATTCCTAGAAGTTTCATGTAACATAGCTTTGAAAGCTTCACACAACTTTGATTATCATAGTGTATCACTGTCAGTTCCAACTCTTGGCCGAAGAATCCTGCAAATAACTTTCAGAGCCATATTGTTTCAGTACAAGCTCATTAGTTGCGATGTACTCTGCTTCAGTTGTGCTGAGTATGATCGACCTCTGCTTCCTGCTCATCCACAATATCATAGTGGATCCCAAACAGAAGCATACTCCCAAGGTACTCTTCCTGTCTTCAGTACTTCCTGCCAAATCAGCGTCTGTATATCCCTGAAGTTGTACATCCTAGTTTGCAACATACCTCAAGTCGTTGTTTACTGTACCACGTGAATATCTCAAGATGTGCTTTACTGCAATCCAATGCTCATGTCTCAGATCTACCTAGAACTAGCTCAAGGTGTTCATAGCAAAGCAAATGTTCGGCCTGGTGTTAACCAAATACATCAATGTACCAATTAGTCACTGCTACATAGATGGATCTACCAATCTGGAGTCAAAGCCTCTTAACTTCTTCAAGTTAGTCACCATAGGAGTCGTCATGGATTTGCAATCCATCATACTAAATCTTTGAAGGATCTTTATCACATATTTTCCTTGACCGAGGAAGACTTCACCAGGTTTTTTCCATCAATGTTGCGCTAATCATTATCGAGATAATTTTGGCGCGGGGGGGAAATCGGAAAAAAATCGTAAAAATGGGGAAAATTTTGGTAATAATTGGGAAAAAATCGTAACATACAAAAATATTCATTTTTTTTCAATTTTTTTAATATCTAAACCATCTACAACATAAAATAAATACATTGACACATAAATATGATAAAAGAACTAATATATAAGATGTTTAATATCATTTCTAGGGCTACATCACACATAACAGTGAATCATGTCCTGAATAGTAAGTCCTGACTCCTGAGTCCCAACTCAACTTCAAAATATCAACAAAAAATATAATAATGTATCTCATGAGTCATAATGTCATATACAATGAAATGAACAAAATAACTAAAGTCTAATACTATTGATTTCCTCTGCCCCTCTTGCAAGAAAATGCCATAGCTTTCCCTTTCCCTCTAGATGTAGATGTTGGTGCTAGTGGAGTTGGCAGTGGAGTCTGTTGTGCTCTAGAAGCTGAAGAACTAGGAGTAGGAGCTATAGGAGGTAGAGCACGTCCTCTACTGGTGGCAGGGATAGCCCGGGCAAGTGGTGTCACCTCCTCCTCCTGTTGCTCCAACTCCTCCTCCTCCTTCTCCTCTTCCTCCTCCTCCTCCTCCCCCTCCACTACATCCTGCACTAACCAATCATTAGCAGACTCCATGAGAGGCCTCTCGGCCTTAACCCTCCACCATGCAGCAGTGGTGTCAAGCCCATCCAATAAGATGGCCTCCATATCAGGTGTCCTCTCAAGTTGCCTCACCCACAATCGAAGATTGTAGTAGACGTAGACCACGTCATTAAATCGTTGGGACTCCAACCTGTACAAAGATCATGAAATAATAATTATAAAAATAATATTGTTTAATGAATTCAAAAAATTATTTGGAAATTTACAATATTTTAAATTTTTAAGTGTTAACCTGTTGCGCTTCTTGTTGTGTATTTTTTCAAATACACTCCAGTTGCGCTCACATCCTGAGGAGCTACATGTTCGGCTGAGGATTCAAATGGAAAGCTTTTGCAGAAGGGGTACCCTGGCACCATACATTCTCCACCATGCATCTACAACAAAATTAGAAATAAAATTTTAAATAAACATAAGAAAAAAATGGAATTTGAAGAGACAATGAAATTTGAAACAAACTAAAAAATACCTGGCATTGTAATCGTCCTATCAGTCACAAGCAGGTCAAAGCCAAATGTGCCACCTGCCATCCTATATGTCTCAATTTCTTTAGAGATTTCTGTACGTTCTGCTGGAGATCGCACCATCCTCTGGACATAGGTTAAGAATCCATCCATGATCTCAGCATCAAATACGAACCCACATGCGTAAGAAAATGCGTGGTTCAAATAGATCCCTGCAGCATGAATGGGACAATGGAGTGTGTTGTTCCATTCGTTCATCAATCACTCCCCATGGGAGGAGTTGTCTCTGAAACCCCTCATCTCCCTTATCATCATAGTAGGCCCGAATGGATTCTTTCGCCCTGTCCATGGCCTCATACAAATAGCCCATTGCGGGCTTCTCACCATCAACTAATCGAAGAACCTTTACCAAAGGTTCAGTAACGGCGCACACCTCCTGCACTCCCGCTCAAAAGTCTTCCTGGTATGAAACTAGTCTGCATATGGCCTCTCCCTCTAGTTTGCAACTCATTGTCAAAGCACGCCACTCCTCTGAAAGAAACATTCTCTTCACATCCCACATAGAATTCAAGATGGATTGAAGAGATATGAAACAAGTGGCAAACCGTGTAATGGCGGGGCACACCAACACTTTGTTGTTGGTGAATTTTCTCATCAAGCTAAGCACAGATGTATGATTATATATAAATTTTGTAATGCTTTTGGATGACTCAACAATATCTTTGACAAAGGAAATTTTCCCTATGTCCTCCAACATCAAATCAATACAGTGTGCAGCACAACGTGTCCAAAATAAAGTAGGATGTCTGTCCATAAGCATCCTGCCAGCAGCAACATAATTTGCAGCATTGTCCGTTATGACTTGGACAACATTTTCTACACCCACCTCCAAAATAAACACATCTAGCAAATCACATAAAGTTCTTGCATCTTTGAATTGTGCAGATGCATCGACAGATTTGATAAACATAGTCCCCTTGGGACAACTAACCAAGAAGTTTATAAGGGTTCTCCCCTTTTGGTCAGTCCAACCATCTGACATCACAGTGCATCCTGTTTATGCCCATGATTCCCTAAAATCCTCCAATCTTTTGGTGCAGTCAAGCTTTCATTGTGAAGAATCTAGCCTCTAAAGTCATGATAAGAAGGGGTTTTGTACCCTGGGCCAACAGTTGCAATAGCATCAACAGCAGGCTGGAAAAATGGATTATTCCTTACAATGCTGAAAGGAATATCACTCCAAAAGAGAAATTTGGCCAGCAACTTGTCAGCTTGTTCTTTCTCAGTTTTTTTAAGCATTGAAGTGATAGATGGCTGTGAACCAGGTGTGGTTCGAGGAACAAAAAATGATGAGGCAGCTACCGGGTTGATTGAAGTTGCAGTAGAACCACAATCACTTCCTTGTTCAGCTGACTTTTTTAGTTGCCTCTTCATTTCTGCTTTGGCCTCTCTAGTGTGGTCAAAATTTTCCAATGATCTCATGGCTCTTCGGATGATTTCAGGATTTGTCTCTGTGCAAGGCCCTACATCAAATCCAGGGTGCAAGGTGATACTTCAATCTGTACACCCCCTGGACATATGGTGCCCACACAACTTGCAAGTCAAGTTTATTCTATCATTTGGACCATCAGGTTCACCAAATTCCCACAAAGGGTCCAATTTCCTTGGCATGTTTGACTTTGAACTTTGAAGTTGAAAACTTGAATGGTGTTTCGGTGAACCTATGGCAAAATAACGATTGAATTTACAAGTTACAAACTTACAATTTAGTATTTACATTGTACAAAAACTAAAAAAAAATTACATACAATTTAAGAAACCCCATTCCAAACCCAACCAAAAAACTATAAAAAAAATACATTGGACAAATGTCAAAAACCCCATTCCAAACCCAACCAAAAAACTAAAAAATAATTACATTGGACAAATGTCAAAAACCCCATTCCAAACCCAATCAAAAACATAGAAAAAAACAAAAACAAAGTTACAAAACAGTGAAAACATAAAAAGTTGGTGCCCATACCGGTTTTATAGAGAAAATGTGTCTCCTCCTTAGCTCACACTTCGTTTTTCTCCTCCAGTTAGTTGATTCAGCTCCAAAATTACCAAGTCTCCAAACCCCCGTCGCGTGCCTGTCTGTTGTCCAAATGACAAACAAAATCATGTTTTTTCCCTTTAAAACACGCGCTGCCCGACGGTGCCACGATTTTTTGAATAAAAATCGGCAAAAAAAAAAAAAAACCTCAATTTTATCGCCCGCTTTTATCTTTTTTTTCCATACTTCTAATGCCAAGTAATAGTGCATCAACCCAAGATCCTTCATATCGAACTTAGAAGCCAACTGCTTCTTGCATTGAATGATAAGAGGCTTGACACCTATCAGAAACAAGTTATCAACATATAATAATAGAATCACAAGTGCATTCTTCACAACCTTGAAGTAAAGGTTTGGATCAACTTCATTCTTGGTAAATCCTAGTCTCATCAGGTAGTTGTCAATATGAGCATACCAAGCTCTTGGAGCTTGCTTGAGTCCATACAAGGCCTTCTTCAATCTACAAACATGAGACTCCTTTCCATGTACCTCAAATCCTTGAGGCTGCTCTATGTACACCTCTACCTCAATTACTCCATTGAGGAAAGCAATCTTTACATCCATCTGGTGTAGTTCCCATGAAGCAACAAGTGAAATGATCGATCTAATGGAGGTGTACCTGGCAACCGGAGCAAAAGACTCATTATAGTCCTCTCCCTCTTTTTGGGAGAATCCTCTAGCCATGAGTCGTGCCTTGTATTTGTCAATACTACCATCTACAGCATGCTTTATCTTGTAGATCCACTTGGAAGTTACCACTGACTTATCTTCAAGCCTTGGCACAATTTCCCAAGCATCATTCTTCATGACTAATTGGTACTCCTCATTCATTGCTTCCTTCCACACCTTTTGACTAGCTCCTTCTTCATATGTGGAAGGCTCTTCATCAATGAGTTTTGTCATGAGAGCTACATAGTTGGAGAATCTCTTAGGTTTCTTCACTTCTTTAGATGTGCCATCGGAAGTCGCATGTCCTTCCACCTCACATGTCCTTCCCCTCTTCCAATGTGGATCTAAGCCATGTTGGTCTCTTCTTGATCTTTGGAACTATAACTTGTTCTGCTGGATCTTGACACCCTTCTAGCCTATCGGTGCATTCTGTAGAACTTGAATGCTCCTCTCTTGAGGCCTCCTGCTTTACTTCATCCAAGGAATCTATGGAGACTTCGTTAGACCTCCAATATGTCACTTTCTCATCGAAGATGACATCTCGGCTGACCTCAATTCGTCGTTGTTCTAGAATGTAAATTATGTAGGCTTTTGAAGATTCACTATATCCAACAAATATTCCTTTCTTTCCTTAAGGCTCAAGTTTGTTCTTCTTATCCTTAGGAACATGTATATATACAGGACAACTAAAGATTCTCATTTGCCCGACCTATGGCTTCCTTTTGGAGAAGGCTTCTTCAGGAGCCATACCTTCTAGAACTCTATGAGGACTTCGATTTTGAATGTACAAAGTTGTCTATGATGCTTCACCCCATAAGAACAACGACAAGTCCAAATCATGCATCATGGCCTTGACAAATTCTTTAATGTATCTGTTCTTATGTTCTGCTACACCAATTTGTTGTAGATTATATGGAATAATTAGCTCCCTCTTAATCCCAGCCTAGTTGCAGAAAGCAACAAGCTCCTTTGAGGTGTATTCTCCTCCATTGTCAGACTTCAGTATCTTGATCTTTTTACCTATCAATTTTTCCACTTTAGCTTTGAATTACAAGAACTTGCCAAATACTTCATCTTTTGCCTTCAAGAGATATGTCCATGTCCTACAGGAGAAGTCATCAATGAATGTTACATAGTATAACGAACCACCAAGAGATTTTATGGCCATCAGACCGCATACATCAGAATGAATCAAATCCAAAGCTTCATTAGATTTAGATTTGTTGTCACTGTTTGGAAAGGGTTTCTTGATGTTCTTCCCAAGAGCACAGCCTTTGCATTCACCATTATTCTTTATCTATAGTTCAGGAACCCCTAACACTATTTCACTTAATTCAAGCAATGCTCTGAAATGAAGATGTCCATGCCTTTGGTGCCATAACTCACTTGGATCTATTTCGTCATGTACCAATACTTGATCTGGTTGACTCACAAATCTATACAGTCTTCCATCATGAATCCCAATAACACTAGCATCATCTATACTAGAGGCCTTTGACCACACAAGTACTTTGCCATCCACAAAAGCAACCCTATCTCCTTTATATTCTAAGCAAGAAACAAAGACAAGATTCTTTTTCAAACCTGGGACATCAAGGATATTGCTGAGATGAACATTGCTACCAAATTCCAGCTCTATGGATGCCTTTCCAACTCCTTTGACTACATAGTTGTTATTGACTCTCAATTCAACCCTTCAAGATAACTTCTTCTCTGTCATGCTTGAAACATTCCCATGCTCTCCGGTCATGTGGCTTGATGCTCCACTATCTACCAACCACATGTCATCATCATCTGCAAAGGAACCTATCAAAGCAAAATAGTAGAAATATTTTTCACCTTTGGACTTCTTCGGCTTTTCTTCTTCAACTTCTACCGCTGAAGCATGTTGTTTCCCTTTTCTTTTCTTGTTAGCCATATTACGAAAATCTCTCTTGAAATGTCCATATTCTTGACAACTGTAGCATTGTATCTTTGATAAGTCTTTCTTCTTCTTAGAGGAAGAAAATCCCTATCCTAACTTCTTATGTTGATGTCCAAACTTCTTCTTTCCCTTGTTCTTGAAGCGAGTTGCAAGGGCTTGAACTTCTTCATCTTGACAATCTCTAGTCATCAACCTTGCTTTAGCCACAGTGTCATCATCAATCATCTTTGTATTTCAGAGCTCATTCTTTAAACTCATGGACTAACCAACATTCTTGATAGTGTAGATATTTATTAGGGCATCATACATCTTCTTGGAGGTATCATGCTTTGCAATGTAGGGAATGAGATGATCTCTAATGGAGAATACTATTAGACTCATAGCAATAATGCCACCTCAAGATCCCTAGCAATTGGCCCAACATAATAAGAATGATATCAAGG
>Ga0115853_100627_pt1 | contig 10307 bp, 14 predicted proteins | sample InSIn5gowninarea_FD_83867 | JGI IMG/M metagenome (GOLD analysis project Ga0115853, IMG submission 83867)
AAAAAAAGAAATAAAAACAAAACCTTGCATTTACTGTTATAAAAAAAAAATTAATCTCATTCCCACCCCCCCCCCCCCCCCCCTCTTAGTATTATTTCCAACAAATTTTTCTTTGGATAACAATAGGTATCAATTATGGGGTATGTATTAAATGTTTTACCTAAAACTTCCACATGGTACATGCCTCTTTTAATTGCTAACTTTATAGAGAACAATGGCATAAGGTCCATACTCAGATGTTGGCTTGGTATCATTGGAAGGTTGACTTCACTTGGGTGAATTGAGCCTTGGACATAAATAAGATCACTATGTGATATTTTAATTTCCATTTTTTAGAAGTTGTAGTTCTACATTTCAAGTATTATGAGGAGAGGAATCCCAGCAAATAAAGTTCTATGGAGATTTTCTAGTTTTACAGGTTCAATATATTTTTGACACTGGTGAAGGCTACTATTTTACAGGTTCTCAGCATCTTGCTAGTAAGTAACTGTGCCCAATAAGGGTTGATGTTGTCACTTGTCATACCCTCTTGTAAATGTGTCAAATGGTCCTATCTTTCATCCCTAGTTTAGAGGAGGACTAGCGCATTCTTGATTGACTAACAAAGGGAGAGCCAAAATTCTGAGGTTGAATCCAATAGAGAGGGCCGAAATTTCAGAAGCTAAAATAAAAAGGGAAAGACCAACCATGGGGATGACAATTTTAGAGCAAGCGTAACACTTCGGGACCTAATATTGGAAGGACTAACAGGGAGCGTATCAGGATTTCAGGATATCGAAAGTCAGAATGTGGAGGTGACCTCGGCGGTTTATTTAAAAGCAAACCCAAAATGGGGTATCAGAACTCGATATCCGAAGGCTAGACCTTGAAGTAGAGTGATATCGAAACCTCCAAGTTTTATAACTCCTTGACAATTACAATTCTTTAGAAGCACCAAGGTAGTGAGGAAAATATATTTACAAAGGAAATCATTGAAAAAACAAAGGACCCCAAGTACCCTTTCTCTCTCCTCTAAGAAGAGATATGGCAGTAGGTGATTGGCCCCAAGGAGAAAATGTGGTGGATGTTGTCAGCATGACATGACCATACAATGAGAATGTGGCAGTCAGTTTTAACATTTTTAGGTGGTCTTGTGTGGAAAATCTGGGTGACACGTGTCATCACTCCGAAGGCACCACATGGCAATGATGACATCATCATATTAGGTTGTCGATATCGGAACTCCAATCCTAATTGATATTAACAAAAGTTCTGATGAAAGGAACTCCAATATTGAATGGTGTTTGGTCATGAGGACCCAAAGAAGCAAGGGTACATACTAGGGGAAAACACCCAAGTGCTATGGAGCTAATCAGGGATGCGTATATCAAAACTCTGTGGTAAAATAATTTTATAAAAGTTACGATACTAAGGGGCTTCGATGTGGATTAGCACTTGGTTGTAAAGACATAAAAGAACTAAAGGAAGAGCACAATTACAAAGGGAAATAGGAACCTAACATAAGCCCAAATTCTTTGGCACCTAAGTGCTAATTCGTTGGTCACCACACCCAGCTCTATGGGAGAATTGTGATAAGATGGCTAAGAGAAAAGAGGCCAAGAGAATCAAAAATTTATGATTTCATAACAGTTATTTTAAATAGAGTTATAATGGAAAAAGGCTCCGATAATGTATCCCCTAAGTGTTATTTTGGTGGTCACATGTAGTGGTTCTATGGTGGATAAGAAATAAGGACCTACGCACAGAAGGGCTAAAGGCATCAAAATTTATTTTTTTCATATTGTCATTTAAAATAAAGTTATGATGTGTTTCAGCTCTGAACTTCCACTATGGAAATTTTAAGAGATGTATTGAGCCTTGATAGTATAGCACAAAGGTAATAAAAGGTGGATGAGGCAGCAGTTAAGTTTTTGAATGCCTCTAAATCCACCACACTTGACCAAGTCCAGCTCCAAAAAGGGGGGTTTCAAGTAGTTAAAGGGAGAAAGTGATAGGCAAATTGGTCAAAACCCATGGAGGAATACAATGGCAGAGGCGTGGCTTGATCAGAGGAAATCATTGGAATCAATATTGGATATATTTTGATGTGTCAATCATCACACCTCACGTTTTCAATGTTTTTTTAATTTTTTATTTTCAAGAAAAGAATCAAGTTTGTTATGTAATGATTAGGACAACTAGGCCATTCACATGTTGAGACAGCTGGTGGTTTAGACAGTTGTAGCATTCTGATATATTTTGTAACTATTGTTTGAGCCCTCTCTCCCTATAAAATAGAAGAGGAAACTCATTATGAAGGTTCCCAAATTTTGTTCTCAGGGGTTTTGAATTTTGTCTTTTCAGTGATTTTGAATTCTCTTTTCAGAGAAAGGTTACAAGTTATGCTTCAATTTCATGTTCCTCAGGTGGTAATTTCTCTACAAATTTCAACAATCTGAGCCTATGATATGGAATCCATTTTTGAATATTAATGAAGAATATTAGGTGATTCCAAGTATAGGAATGTGTATTATGTGTTATTCCTCTGTATGTCACTTCATGTTTGTTTCTCTTCGTTAGAAATTGTGTAATTTGTAGTTGCTACCTCATAAATTGTTGAGAAATGGCAACATGAAATTCTAGTTTAATTTGTCCTTGAATTAAACTGTGAATTAAATTCGAATTCTATTCTCATAGAAACTTAAAATAGTTAAATTAAGTTTATTAAACTTAACTTAGGAAATTCGAGTTGGAAGTATTTTGGAAGTCATGTATATGTTCTCCCTACTTTGTAGGAGTCCGGTGTGAGTTAATTGTGAGTTGTAAAATAGAAGACTCGATTTCAAGAGTCAATTCAGTTAAATTAGTTCTAAAACTGATTGAGAGAACTAATAGTGAGTTAACAGTCAGTGGTGACACTAATTAACTCCACCAGTGCTACTCTAGTTAACTGAATATTTACTCATTAGAAACTCATGCATGTCGATTCTGAGAAAGACCCAGTTGAGACTAGAGTGCAGGGACAGTGTACTGTTTGTTTTAGATTTTTTTGAGTTGCATTGATAGTGCATGTAATCAAGAACTGATCCTTAACGGATTATACAGTTTTTAAAGGCTTTATTTCACTTTAAATACAATTTATCCTTCATAGGAATTACACATTGGAATAGAGAGTTCGAGAGCTTGTGAAGAGGCTAAGCTTTTGCCTTGAGCTTGCTTATGAGTTGGAGATTTAATTTGCTAAGTGTTGGGGTTGTTCTAGAGAGAACAAGCATTGTAAGTTCATCTTGATTTTCGGGATTAATACAAAACATATAGTGGGTTTTGAGTTGTGGCTTTCCCCGAATGTTTATTGTGCTATGTGCCTTTGATTCTCTTCCTCTACTGATTATTGTTTTCTCGATGTTTATGGGCTTCTGTTGTAAAGAGTAGAAGTAGATTCTTCTCTCTTTCTTTCACAAATTGTATTAGCTTGTGAATCTACAAGATTTTCTACATGGTATCGGAGCAAGATTGTTTTTTGGGCCGAGAGTTTGTAGAGAATATCTGAAAATTTATGTGAAACAGTTTCATAAAAACTTGTAGATATGGATTCCTTGGGAAAATATACCCAAATTCAAAAAACAAATCAGCCGAATCAGAGTTCGAATGAGGGAGATATCATTGATTTAAAATCATCTTTCTAGGGGAGATTTCAAAGTTTTGAATTTCTGGGTTACAGGTGAAAGTCAAATTTTCATACATACTTCAAGATCGACAAATGGCATTCTATTGGTTGAGGCTTGAGTATACCTTGGAAGGTAGCTCAAATTTTATAGCCTAGAGGGACAAGATGGAGGTTGTGATAGAGGACAATGGCTTAAAGGAATTTGTTGAACAAGAAATGCCGAAGCTAGCAGCTACTAATGCACAAAACTTGGCTGAGTGGAAGAAGTGTGTGGCAAAGGCAAGGTGGATAATCCTTGAGGGAGCTCGAGATCATATTGTCTCGAGTCTCCATGGAAAGGAAACCCCACATGCTATGTGGAAAACATTAATGGACTTGTATCAGAATAGTAGTGATCAAAGGAAGTTGGCACTGAATGATAAACTTCGTAAAATTAAGATGGAGAAAGGGGAGATAATTCCAAAGTACTTGACCAAGTTTACAAAATGTTGGGATGAACTTGGAAGTCTTGGAATCACATTTCCGAGGAGGATATGGTAAGCCTTGCTCTTCTTGGACTCCCAAAGAGTTGGCATAGTTATTAGGACTCTGTCAATGGTTGGGAGAAGCTGCCAAATTGGGAACAACTATGGTCATATTTGATGCAGGATGAGATCAGGAGGAACATTAGGGATGGCTCTTCATCAAAGACTGATGATGAAGAAAATTGTGCCTTAGCGACTAAGGCAAGCAAGGAGAAAGGTAAAATTTATCGTTCCAAATCAAATTCTTATCATGGAGGTATGAAGAAGGACATCCAGAAAGTTAAATGCTTTCATTGTCACAAGATGGGTCACTTTGCTACAAATTGTCCATTGAATAAGTCCAAGGAGAAGTCCTCGGGAGGAGCAGTGGGTGAGGCTTTGACCTCCCAATTTGAATTGGAATTTTTCATCATTGCACGTATGGTGTCTTCAATTATGGGAAGTGTCCGGTACTTAGGCAATGGAGCTTCTTTCCACATGACTGGCGACAAAGATTTATTTAGTGAACTGGAGGAGAAATCTCTCAAGATGCATATCGAGATGGGTGATGAAGGTAAGTATAGTGTTACTGGTGTGGGCACTATTACTTTTCAGAGGGAGCATGCTCCACTCACCTTGAAGAATGTTATGTATGTAATCAGACTAATGAAGAAATTGGTATTCGTTTCCATGCTTAAGGATAAAGGCTATGATGTGATCTTTTCGAAAGGAAAGGCATTCCTTTGACACATAGCCACGGGTAAAGAAAAGAAGATAGGGATTAGAGTTCAGAATCTCTATAAGATAAAGGTAGAGGATTGTGTTGCTTTAAGTTCAAATGTGGAAAACATGTTGATTCGATACATCGATAAGTTGTGGCATAGGCAATTGGACCACTTGCATCATGGGGCTTTGAAGATATTGTAGCAAATCTCTACCAGTCTTCCCAAAGGTACGCTTGAGCAAGTTGATACATGCAAGGGTTGTACTTTGGGAAAATACACCAAGTCTTCCTTTGGAGACAAAGATAGTCGAGTAGATTATATTTTGGAGAGAGTCAATTCAGATGTGTGTGAACCATTCTCGACAGCATCCATGGCCAAACACAGGTATTCTCTTATATTTTTTGATGACTATTCTCATAAATGCTGGGTATTTTTTAAGCACAAAAAGGATCAAACTTTCACAAAGTTTTGTGAGTTCAAAGCATTGGTAGAGAAATATTCTAGCAAGAAGGTTAAAGCTCTATGGAGTGATAGTGGTGGTGAGTATGTCTCCAATGAGTTTAAGAACTTCTGTGCAGTGGAAGGGATTCAACGAGAGTTGACGATACCCCATAACCCTCAATAGAACAGGGTTGTCAAGAGGAAAAACATGAGCATAGTAGGAGAACCAAGGGTGATGTTGCATGATCAGGGCCAACCACTACACTTGTGGGTTGAGGCATGCAACACAATGGTTTATGTTCAAAACCTTAGCCCACATCGAATACTTGAGATGAAGACACCAGTGGAGGATTATTCCTGTAAGAGGCCAGATGTTGGTCACTTCAGGATTTTGGGTCATTGGTTTATTGCCATGTGACCAAATATGCACGGAAGAAGCTTGAGCCAACAGCAGAGTTGAGGATCTTTGTTGGGTACACTGATACACCCCACAATTATCGGGTGTACATGCTAACCAATCTGATGACAGTGGTTCGCAGGGATATCAAGTTCGATGAGGAGAAGGCCATGCCAGTATCCCTTGAGAGGGAGCTTTAGCTACATGCGGATGAGGAGATTTTAGCTCCGAATGTTGAGGGGCCTCAGATTGATGTGGATTAGCCACATGCAGAGGTTTGGAGAGTGGAGACATCCACTCAGGCAGAGTCTTCCAGAGAGGGAAGAAAGCACACTAGAGAGGCTGATAGATTGTTGGATGATGCACGGGAGAATGTGGGAGCATCCTCTTCTCAACGCAGACAGAGGAGCTCACCAGAGAGGTACATTGGATACATGGAACCTATGGGTGGATGTGTTGTGACAGAGCCATCTTCATTTTAGGAAGCAGTGCAGCAGTCAATTTGGGTTGATGTGATCATTATACTATATGTAGATGATCTTATAGTGACAGGTGATGAGAACCTCATCAAATATTGCAAGGAGGGCCTTGCAAGATAGTTTGAGATGAAGGACATTGGGCTCATGCATTACTTTATTAGCATGGAGATATGGAAGGGAGATGGGGAGTTGTTTGTATCTCAAGGAAAGTATGCCAACGAGATACTCAGGAGATTTTGCATGGAGAGAAGTAAACCCATGGAGACTCCTCTAGCTAGTAACTAGAGGAAGGAGTGATCCAGGTGGATATTGGTGGCCACCTGCCAAGTCCACCTGGACCCCCACCATTGTCTTTCTCAGCATTTTCAGTTTCCTTAATTATAGCACAACTTACTATTTTTAGCAGTTTTTCGGGTCCTGAACTTCCGGAGCCGTTTTGAGGCCCTAAACGACGTTTTTTGGGGAATCTGGGGGCAACATGGACGAATGGACCTATGTTGCCCGTTCCAACAATGGTAGTTCTCGGAGAGATCTTTCTAATGAGCTATTGTACGCGTCAAATGGAGATCGTATGCCAAAGTTACGACCCCGGGAAGTTGATGTACCAATTTACCCCAAACGGGGCCCACAGTTTGGTGTTTCATCTCCTAGGGTTAGGTTTTGGAATGTTAAGGGTTTTCCATTGTTTCTCAACAATAAATAGGCCTTCGAGCCTCATTGTAATACAGTTCAGAGGCATGTAGCCACCACATCTCTTCTCAGAGATAAGCTACCATCGCCCTAGCCGGTTTATTTCCATTTCTGGTTGTAAGCATATTTCAGTATTTTCCATTAATGAAATGAAGTATTATTTCCGCTGCATCTTTGTGTATATGGTTATCTCTGTAATTTGTTGCATTCTTGTTTAAGTCCGGATCAGTGGTATCAGAGCCAGGTTCAGTATCTGGGATACATCATTGATGAACAGGGGGTGCATGTCGATCCAGCCAAGATCCAAGTCATTCGGGATTGGCCCTCTCCAACCACTCTAACAGAGCTCCGCAGCTTTCTAGGACTTGCCAACTTCTACCGCAGGTTTGTGTTGGGGTTTTCTCATATTTCTTGGCCCTTGAGTCAAGTCACCAAGGGAGGGGCGAAAGCAAAATTCTTTTGGTCTGAATCTCAACAGAAGGCATTCATGGAGTTGAAGGATCGCCTCTGCACGGCACCAGTGCTCGCGTTACCAGATTTACAACAACCATTTGAGGTCGAGACAGATGCCTCTGACTATGCTATTGGGGCAGTCCTTACTCAACATGGACATCCAGTGGCATATCATAGTGAAACACTTTCAGACACAGTCCGGAAGTACCCCACTTATGATAAAGAGATGTATTCCATTGTACAGGCCTACTGACAATGGAAGCATTACATTTTGGGGAAGGAAACGGTCATCCACACAGACCACCGACCCCTGCAGTTCATACAGACCCAAGGGAAATTGCAGAATGATCGCCATCAGAAGTGGTCTACATACCTGCAACAGTTCCACTTGAATATCAAGTATAAGAAGGGCAGCACCAATAATGTTGCAGATTTCCTCAGTCGACCACCGATCATGGCGTTAACCACTGTGCTCAACTCTTATGGGCACGAGACTTCTGATTGGCCACTTCTCTACAAAAGCGACCTAGAATTCGGCCACACATACCAGACACTCTTGGAGGGTCGGCATGTTCCAGATTTTCACCTCCAGGATGCCCTATTATGCCACCTCGGTCACCTTTGTGTTCCTTCAAGCGAGCGTGCCAAGATGATTTGGGAAGCACACTACAGTCGGGCTGCTGGGCATTTCGGGGTTGAGAAAATAGTGGCAGTACTACAAAATTATTTCTATTGGCCGAATCTTCGACAGGATGTTGGGAAGTACATCAGATCATGTACTGCCTGTGCCATTGCCAAACCGACCATTAAGAAGCACAGCCTCTATACCCCGTTGCCTACCCCTATTCGACCTTGGGAATCCATCTCCATGGATTACATGTCAGGCCTTCCTTCCACTAAGCATGGAAATGACTGTGTTTTTGTGGTCGTCGACAGGTTCTCGAAGATGGCCATTATGGTGGCCTGCAAGAAGAATATCACAGCAGAAGCCACTGCTAAACTCTTCTTTGAACGAGTGTGGATGCACTTTGGGATCCCACAGTCTATCATCTCAGATCGGGACAGTCGGTTTCTCAGCACATTTTGGTCCAGTCTCTGGTCAATGCTGGACACCAAACTCACGAAGTCCACAGCCTTCCATCCTCAAACTGATGGCCAGACAGAGGTTGTCAATAGGATGATTGTGCATATTCTGTGCATGTATAACTCAAAGCATCCACGCACATGGGACGAGAGCCTCCCCTATGTTCAGCACAGCTACAACCGAGCTCTTCACAGCTCCACTGGCCATAGTCCTTTTCAGGTGGGTTTGGGATTTCAGCCACTATGCCCCATTGATGTGGCCATGCCACTTGCAACTACTCACATAAATTCAGCTCATGTCCAGTCCGAAACAGATAAGGCCACTAGCTTCATTGAGCGCATCCAACATATTCGCCAGCAGGTCCATGACATTCTTGAGAAATCAAATGCTAAGTACAAGCAGCGACATGATCAACATCGGGTGCCACACAAGTTTCAGGTGGGCGACAAAGTCTGGTTGCATTTGCAAAAGGAACGCCTTACTGGAGCCTATCGGAAATTAAGACCACTCCGATATGGTCCTTACACCATTATTAAGGCTATGGGAGACAATGCATTTGAGCTCAGCATTCCTCCATTCCTTGGCCTGCACCCAGTGTTCAATGTGGACCGCCTTCGGCCATACTTTCCACCATTGCTAGACACATCCAACATTGCAGAACAGCTCAAACCCACAGAATTAAATCCAGATTGCATGGAACAAGCTGCAACTGATCGGATCATGGACACACAGATCAAGAACACTCGCCAACAGAATATCCAACTGTATCGAGTTGTCAAAGCAGGCCGACTCCTTCAGCAGGGCAAGTGGCTCACCAGGGAACAAGTTCAGCAAAAGTTTCCTCATCTCATGGAGGAGCTCAACGCAATGGGGACCATTGCTTCCTAAGGGGGAGGAATGATCCAGGTGGATATTGGTGGCCACCTGCCAAGTCCACCTGGACCCCCACCATTGTCTTTCTCAGCATTTTCAGTTTCCTTAATTATAGCACAACTTACTATTTTTAGCATTTTTTCGGGTCCTGAACTTCCGGAGCCGTTTTGAGGCCCTAAACGACGTTTTTTGGGGAATCTGGGGGAAACATGGGTCCATGGAATGGACCGATGTTGCCCGTTCCAACAATGGTAGTGCTCGGAGAGATCTTTCTAACGAGCTATTGTACGCGTCAAACAGAGATCGTATGCCAAAGTTACGACCCCGGGAAGTTGATGTACCAATTTACCCCAAACGGGGCCCACAGTTTGGCGTTTCATCTCCTAGGGTTAGGTTTTGGAATGTTAAGGGTTTTCCATTGTTTCTCAACAATAAATAGGCCTTCGAGCCTCATTGTAATACAGTTCAGAGGCATGTAGCCACCACATCTCTTCTCAGAGATAAGCTACCATCGCCCTAGCTGGTTTATTTCCATTTCTGGTTGTAAGAATATTCCAGTATTTTCCATTAATGAAATGAAGTATTATTTCCACTGCATCTTTGTGTATATGGTTATCTCTATAATTTGTTGCGTTCCTGTTTAAGTCTGGATCAATGGTATCAGAGCCAGGTTCAGTATCTGGGATACATCATTGATGAACAGGGGGTGCATGTCGATCCAGCCAAGATCCAAGTCATTCAGGATTGGCCCTCTCCAACCACTCTAATAGAGCTCCGCAGCTTTCTAGGTCTTGCCAACTTCTACCGCAGGTTTGTGTTGGGGTTTTCTCATATTTCTTGGCCCTTGAGTCAAGTCACCAAGGGAGGGACGAAAGCAAAATTCTTTTGCTCTGAATCTCAACAGAAGGCATTCATGGAGTTGAAGGATCGCCTCTGCACGGCACCAGTGCTCGCGTTACCAGATTTACAACAACCATTTGAGGTCGAGACAGATGCCTCTGACTATGCTATTGGGG
>Ga0115853_100629_pt1 | contig 10301 bp, 10 predicted proteins | sample InSIn5gowninarea_FD_83867 | JGI IMG/M metagenome (GOLD analysis project Ga0115853, IMG submission 83867)
GGGATTTAGATTACTAATATTAATATAGATTACTTTTATTGCTAGGTTGATTTGTTTTAATTTTTATTCTTATTCATACTTTGTTGTTTTCTTTTATTAGCTTTTACTTGAAATTTAATTAGTTTAAGATTAATTTTGGTTTAATGATTGTTCTTTTTATTAATTTAGTCATAAATAGTCAAGAATACGAAAAGGAAGCGAATCGGGGTGAAATCGAATGAAAAGACGGCATTTTCATGATTGAAGTTTTTATGAGTTCTAGCACAAAATACTTAAAAAGAATATTTGGATGAAGAATTATATTTGAGAGGAAATAGTGACAGCTGGGATCAAACGGTTCAAAAATCGAAGTTGAAACGAAGAAGTTATGTCATTTTTGTGATCGTGCTAAATTTGGGCAAGATGGACTCCTGAGCACCTGTTAGTATTTTGGCCATAACTTTCTCATCCGAAATCCAAATGAGCTGCTCTTCATGGCATTAGAAAGCTAAGAGATAGAGCTATCATAAAGACACCAAAAAAAAATTCGGACCATCGCGGCAATGGATTCATGTCTACCGTGGCTCCCGAGCCTTATCTGGGAAAAATGAAAGTCAGGGCCTAAGCGCCGTGGTGGTGAAGAATTTTCCGCCGCAGCGCCTGAAGACTGCCGCTATAGATAAGTGATTTCAGCTGCAGTACGAAGATCCGATTGAGTGTTTAATTTGATGTTATAATGTATTTTAAAAATCCGATTTAGATGCGATTTAAGGGGTTTTCATTCCTATTGTTTTCTAAATATATTTAAGGCTATAAGTAGGTTAGATTAGGGTTTATTTGGGACATCTTGGAGACTTTGGAGAAGAGGAGAGTGTGGAGTTCAAGGGATTTTGCCCAATTTTTTGATTTATTCTTCCTTTATCTCTATGTTTTTATTCATGATGGTTATGTCTTCCTTCTCCATGAACTAAATTTCTTTTCTAGGCTAAAATGTAACTCTTATACTATTATGTAATTGTTTTATTCAACTTTATCTTTTTTCTTTGCATCAATTTATTTATGTTCGTATTCTTTGCTTAATGTTTTCAATTCTTAGGGCCTAAGTTTTGAATGTGTTCATGATCTAGATTCATAACAAGAGTTAGGATTTAGATTAGATCAATGGAATAAATAACGTTATAATGAATTAATAGTAGAGATACATTACCATGTTCTAAGAGATTAATAGCTTAATTTACAATAATTCCATAGATTTAAGAACTCCTTTAGACTTAAATTCACATAGAGATATGTTGGGTTAGTAATTGAAGGGGTAATCTAATATATTTCGAGAGAAAATATTAGTTGGCTTAGGGAATTAAATCTCCAAATAAAGCAAAGCAAAAATTAGATGGAATAATCAATTGCATAAGAGTATTTGTAGTGAAGTCAAAAACCCTAGGTTTTTAATCCATAAGATTCCAATTTACTTATTTCTTTGCTTACTTTATTTTAATTTGCAATTCTACAACTTTCGATTTTCAAATAGTAATTTAAGTAATTAATTTTGGTACTCAGTAACTTAATCCTCATGGGAACGATATATGTATTGCATACACTATTATTACTTGAATGATTAGTGCGCTTGCTAAATTTATCGCATCACTGCCCCAAAACAGCACCTATAGTATAATCACTAGCATCACACATCAAAGTAAAGGTAATTCCTAATCGGGTGCAACAATAACAGGAGAAGATATCAATTTTGCCTTAAGAATTTCAAAAGCATCTAAACATTCTTTGGAAAAATAAAAAAACTGCATCTTTTATTTCACAAAGAGGTTTAGCAATTTTGAAAAAATCTTTAATAAATCTCCTGTAAAACCTGACATGTCCAAGGAAACATCTAACTCCCTTGACATTTGTAGGAGGTGGAAGCTTCTCTAGTACATCAATCTTTGATCGGTCTACCTCAATTCCCTTAATAGAAATTCGATGTCCCAACACAATCCCTTCTTTTACCACAAAATGGCACTTTTCACAATTCAAGACCAAGTTTGTGTCAACACATCGCTGCAAAACCAAAGAGAGATTAGCAAGACAATTATAAAAAGAAGAACCAAAAATAGAAAAATCATCCATAAACACTTCGATGTATTTTTCAACCATATCAGAAAAAATTACCATCATGCAACGTTGAAAAGTGGTAGGGGCGTCGCACAATTGGAATGGCATTCTTCTATAAGCAAAAGTGCCATATGGACTTGTAAAAGTGGTCTTCTCTTCCTCCAGTGCAAATGGAATTTGATTGTGACTTGAATACCCATCTAAGAAACAATAGTACTCATGACCGAAGAGCCTTTCCACCATTTGATCAATGAAGGGTAAAGGAAAGTGATCCTTTCTTGTAGCGTCATTAAGCTTCCGATAATCTACACAAACCCCCCAACCAGTCACCGTTCTTGTGGGGATAAGCTCATTTTTATCATTCTTCACCGCGGTTATACCACCCTTCTTAGGAACAACTTGAACCGGACTTACCCATGAACTATCCGAAATTGGATAGATTATTCCCGCATCCATAAGTTTCACAACCTCTTTCTTTACCACTTCTTGCATTGATGGGTTTAACCTCCGTTGAGGTTGAACTAATGGCTTGTAAGTTTCTTCCATCAAGATCTCGTGCATACAAATAGACTGGCTAATTCCCTTGATATCATCAATGGTCCATCTGATTGCCTTTCTATGCTCCCTTAGAACTCTCAATAATTTTTCTTCCTGCAAATCATTCAAAGAAGAGTTAATAATAACAGGATAAAAAGAAGACTCTTCTAAGAAATCATACCTAAGATGCGATGGTAATTGCTTGAGTTCAAGTTTAGGTGGCTCCTTTTTAGATGAAATATTATTGACATTAAAGACCCCTAACTCTTTAAAATGTAAACTTTTTGGACACTCATAAATTGGCAATGCATCAAGGTTATCAACACATTCAATTATTCCCTCATCATCTAGATTTCCTAAAGTTTTACCATTCAAAATGCAATTTTCCAAAGATGAGGAAGGAAAGGATTCATGAAATTTTTCAGCTACTACTCTATCCACAACACTTATTTCAAAACATGCATCAACATCGGATGGAAATTTCATAGCCTCAAAAACATTAAATGTAACGTGTTCATCTTGAACCCTTAAAATCAATTTACCTTGATGGATATCTATAAGAGTTCTACCTACGGCAAGAAAAGGTCTACCCAAAATGAGTGGAATTTCCCCGTCTTCTTCCATATCCAAAACAATAAAATCAGTAGGAAATATGAATTTATCCACCTTTACCAAAACATCCTCAATAATGCCTCTTGCATGATTGATGGATCTATCCACATGCTGCAAGGATACCATAGTAGGCCTCACCTCCCATAAACCAAGTTTCCTGAAAATAGAGAGAGGCATCAAATTAATACTTGCACCAAGATCGCACAAAACTTTATTAAAATCACCAATGGTGCAAAGAATAGTGAAACTCCCTGGATCTTTTAACTTTGGCAGAATTTTTCTTTGAAGGATAGCACTATACTCTTCTGTGAGCATAACCTTTTCATTGGCTTCTAATTTCCTCTTATTCGATAAGACTTCCTTCAAGAACTTAGCATACTTCGGTATTTGCTCCAACATATCTATAAAAGGAAGATTAATGAGTAAGCTCTTAAAAATATCAATAAATTCAGAAAATTGCTTATCTAAATTTTGCTTTCTCAATCTTTGAGGAAAAGGAATAGTGTTAGAAGATGGTTTTGAAAGAGTTTGCACAATAGGAGCGATAGCATCTTGATCTTTGGGAACCGAAGTATCCTCCTCAATTGCTTGCTTGCTAGCACCCCTTGATTGTTCTAACTCCTTCCCACTTCTAAGAGTTATGGCCTTAGCATGCTCCCTTGGATTTCTATTCGTGTTACTTGGGAGTGCTCCTTGAGTCCTTTCTGTCAACAATTTTAAAATTTCCCCAACTTGATGCTCAAGATTGCGAATGCTTGCACCTTGGTTTCAGAAATTTTCTTGAGTATCATCGATGAAAGCATTGGTTCTTGTCATGAATTGGGTGAATGCTTCTTCCATGGTTGGCTTTTTCTCTTGAGCTTGAAAACTGGAAGGTGGTTTTTGGACATTTTGATTGTTACCCCATGAGAAATTTGGATGATTCCTCCATCCTTGGTTGTAGTAATTGGAATTCAGATTAAATTGCCTTTGGTTGTTGGCCACGTAGTTCACTTGTTCGTATGAGTTCTCTTGAGATTGGCCTCCAAATTGACACTCCATATTAGAGTGACTCACTGCACAATTTTTACAAACAACATTAGAAACCGAAGCAACATTCAAATTCTTGAAATTATTATTTAAAAGTGCAACTTGAGCAGACAATTTATTAAAAGCATCAATATCATGAACGCCGACTGTCCTTTTTTGTGCATTCTTATCCGTGGACTTCAAGAAATTGTTGCTAGCAATGACTTCTATGAGTTCATAACCCTCCTCAGTGTCTTATTGAAGAGAGCTCCTCCACTAGCAGCATCCACCATGGTTTGAGTGCTTGGTAGCAAACCATTGTAAAACATTTGCACTTGCATCCATAGAGGTAAGCCATGGTGTGGGCACTTTCTTAGAAGATCCTTGTATCTTTCCCATGCTTCATATAGAGATTCTTGATCTTGCTGCAGAAAATTAGTGATATCATTCCTCATCTTTGCAGATTTTGCCGATAGAAAGTACTTAGTAAGAAAACTACGGACTAGCCCATCCCAAGTATTAATTGTCCCCGGAGGTAATGAATTTAATCATGCCTTAGCCTTATTGTTTAGAGAGAAAGGGAAAAACTGCAATCTTATTGCGTCATCAGTCACACCATTGTGTTTGATGGTATCACAAATTTCTAAGAAATTTGCAATATGTAGGTTAGGATCATCATTCCTAAACCTCCAAATTGAACTGAATTCTTAATCATCTAAATAATCACCAATTTAATCTCAAAGTTATTGGCTCGTATGGGTGGTCTTTGAATACTAGAGATACCCACATTAGGAATAGAGTGGTCTTTGAGTGCTCTATTCAAAATGACATCTCCACCACCTTTAACTTCTTCCCCCCATTACAAAAACTTCATTTGAATCTCTTTCTTGCATTCCCTTTTAATTCTATGAAGTGTTTTATCAATATCAAGGTCAATTGGTACTAAGTCCATACTCCTTGTACGTCTCATACACCAAGAAAAACCTAACAAAAGAAAACAACAAAGTATGAATAAGAATAAAAATTAAAACAAATCAACCTAGCAATAAAAGTAATCTATATTAATATTAGTAATCTAAATCCCCGGTAATGGCGCCAAAAACTTGATGTGATAAAACTAGCAAGTACACTAATCGTTCTAGTAATAAAAGTGTATTAAATACAGATATTGTTCCCACAAGGATTAAGTTACTAAGTACCAAAATTAATTACTTAAATTACTATTCAATAAATCAAAAATTGTAGGATTGCAAATTAAAATAAAGTAAACAAAGAAATCTGTGAATTGGATTCTTATGGATTAAAAACCTAGGGCTTTCGACTTCACTACAAATACTCCTATGTAATTGATTAAACAATGTAACTCCTGCTTTGCCTTATTTGGAAATTTAATTCCCTAAGCTAACTAATGTTTTCTCTCAGAGTACACTAGATTACTCCTTTAAATATGAACTCAGCACATCTCTATGTGAATTTAAATACCAAAGAGTCATCAAGTCTGTGGAACTATTATAAATTGAATTACTAAACTCTTAGAACATGCTAAAGTATCTCTACTGTTCATTCGTTCTAACGTGACCTATTTCATTGATTTAACCTAGATTTTAATTCTCACTATAAACCTAGATCATTAATTCAATCAAAAATTTGGCCTTAAGACTTGAAGGCATTAAGCACAATATAGACACACAAACAAGTAATTGCAAAACAAGAAGTTTAGATTGAATAAATCAACTACAAAATTGTATCTGAGTTACATCTTAACCCTAGAAAAGGAGTTTAGTTCATAATCAAATGTGAAACAAACATCTTGAGATGAAACATAGAAGAAATGAAGGATAAACCTGTAGGAACGTAAGATTGCGGCAACAAATCGTCTATCTTCTCGTCTTTTCTCCCCTCTAGCACTGTCAAAACTCCTCAGATAAACCCTAAAAATAACCTTTCATAGCCTTATAGTTCAGAATATAATTGGGATAAAAATCTCCATAAAAATCGGATCTAAAAATATAAGGAAACCACCCAAAAAGACCCAATCGACGTATCGCGCTGCGGCGGGTAAATAATTTCCACCGTGGCAGTCTGGGCCTGAAATCCGAGGGATACTGATTTCTCTTCAGGCACCATAGTGGACAAGTCCCAATCGCCACAGTGCTTAGGTCCTAACTTTGGCTTCTTCTTCATGTAACATGAGCGCCTCGGTGGACAATAACCCACCGTCGCGATGGTCATAGCAAAAAATGTCTCAATTGCTTAAAACATCGACTTTTCATCTGATTTCATCTCAAATCGCTTCCTTTTTGTATTCTTGGTTATTTATGACCTAAAACAATAAAAAGAACATTTATTAAAATAAAATCACTCTAAAAATAATAAAATGTCAAGTAAAAACAAGTAAAATAAGTCGATAAAAACTGACTTATTACCCATAGAAGTTCTATGCATTATGGGTTACCCATAGAATTTCCATAGGTTGCATATAGAACTTCCATTTTTTTTAATAATAGTGTTGAAATTTATGAATTAGTGTTATATTTTGATATTTATTATTCATTCCTTTTAGTGAAAAAATAGTTTCGAAGACTGCTAGTACTCCTACAGGAGGGATGGTGTTAGGAAGTTCTACGAAGACAACCACCCCTACTCACGTACAAGTTCATATGGGCAGTACTGCTTCTGTATCAAAGATAAGTTCTAAAAGAGACTCTAAAAAGATGAGCGTTAGTAGTAGTAAGAAAAATAAGACTGAAGAAGAGGGAAATGAATATATTCATAAGGATGGCCAGGAAGAATTTGATGAGACAAAAGACAAAATTGTCAAGTACAATGAAATCACTTCATTAAATGTAAGGAATTGGTTTGAATTATGTTTGTTGAAATTAAGATTTAAGTTGTCATGTTAACTTATTATTCTTATTGATTAGGAAGGGGATTAAATTATTCCTTAGAAGGACTAGAAATATCTATAGGTGAACTCAATGTGTACATCAATTAAAGTCATGGGAAAGATTCAGTTTGTTTTAAATGGGGATAATGAGAAGGTAATTTATGATAAAATGAGGACATGGTGCTTGTCTGCAATTGAATGTATTAAGCATTGCGTGTTTGCTAATTATTTTCTTTTAAAATTGTAAAATAGTTTGTACTTTTTAAAAGGTACAACGTTGCTCACCTCTTAGAGTTGCTTGAGGTGAACATTAGCTTTTGGGCTAGGTTGATTCACTCAGTCCTTATCCACCAAGTGTATAATCCAAAGGTTGATGAGATGACATTTGTGTTTGGTGGGAAGAAGGTTAAGTTCGGTTGCCATGAGTTTTGCATTCTCACTAGTTTATGGTATGCTGGCAAGGAAGATATTATTGGTGGATCTAGTAAACTAGTCAATAAATACAGGAAGAAGGGAAGCTAAAGCAGCAAGAGTTGTTAGAGACTTTCTAGTTATATTCCCAGTGACCAGGTCAAGCTAGGGGTAGCTTACCTGTTGGAGAGCCTAATATTTATGAAAGATCTCAAAAACTTTGTCAGACCAAGAATCTTATCTATTGTCAATGTGTCAACACATTCAATAAAGTTTGTTGGGGTAAATTGAGTTGGGATTTCTTGGTCCCTAAATTGAAAGAATCAATGATTAAAAAGAGGGATATGTTTGAGGGTAGGTTTTTGTTGCATGGTTTCTTTGATGTCGTATCCATCTTCGTAATGGAAACCATTCAAGAGCTTCAGAAGGCCAGAGTAAGGAGGATTTGAGATGGCGGGTTCCCAAGGATCTTAAACTAAAGTATGGGTGCTAAGGGTGGATACAAGACCTTTGCTACTACTGTATTCAAGCATGTATTGTTGATATAACTATATTTGTTAGTTGTAGTGTTAAGAATATCACAATATATGAAAAAATATTTATTTTTCAGCCACTGAGCCCGAGAAAGATCAACATGACCAGTGAAGAAGGCAAGAATCCAAATTTCTCTGGTATTTCTAACAAGATGCAGGATGTTGCCAACACCCTAGAAGAGGAAAAGTCTCTAACCCCTTATCAACCAAGGAGGTCCAAGAACGTGGGTTCAAAATCAATAAACAAATGTTCTCCATTTATCATATTTCAATTAATTTGCTATATAACTATTGAGAATGACATTATGTTTATCCCAAATGCATGTACACCATCTGTGCTTCGGATAATAGAATGCATAGAGAAGGACATGAAAAACATGTGGGGCGTGCTTACTTGGTTGTTTGCTTCGGCTGGTGAGGAGAAGAAATGAATTGAGAGAAAGATGGCTGAGCAAGAACGTAGAATTGACAAGCAAGATAGAAAATTAGAAGAACAAGTCGAATATAGATTGAAGCTCTCCTTTAGCTCCTACAAAGTTACTCAAGTCAGGGGCATATTCCTTCCCAACATGTTCCATTCCCTTCGCATGTTCATTAGTTCTTTACTCTGATAGTTGCAATTTTACATATTTTAACATTCATTTTAGATATTTAATATATTTTACTTGTTCAGTAAATACTTCTGACCATCGCATGGATAAATGTCTTCGCGTGTTTACATCACAGTGAGAAGAAATCCAATTAGTAAGTTCAAGAACAAGCCTTGGTGGTTCATCAAACTTCATTAGAGTATGTGTTTGAAGTGAAAGCTAGGTCATTTGAAGGTCATCGGCCTAATAGGTACTCGTGGATAGTTTTCATATAAATCTCCTATTAGTCTTGTCCATGAGTGGTGGTCTTTCACATGCATTTTCTGATCACATTGTTCATTAACATGGCAGTGAAAAGAATACGATAATGATGATGGTATGAGTGTAATGATTATGTCATCAATAGAGGTAGTGTAGGGGTAGCAAACGGAGGACAAAATTACCAAACCTACATTGGGTCTCCGTAGACGCCGAAAGGCAGAGGCAAGAGGCCATGAACTTCTAGGAGTCAAATATTGCACCAGCTGATCAAAAACACTTATGAATTAGTTCTTGCGATGAATCCGTTCAAAACCCTATTAGATGTAGACTATGCCCATTTCAGGGAATGGTACAACCATTATTCACAAACCTTTGTTCCATAAGTGTGTTTGTATTATTCAGTTTTGAACGGTATATGTATTTATATATTAGCTAATAATTGTTTGTCAGTGATAGCTCAAATCCATGAATCTTACCTCCTGATGAGTGGATGGATTTCATGGTGTGTCAGGTGGACAGGATTGGTTGGTGGCCCAGTTTGAGGACACTTGATCCGTGGCTAACAAATGAGGTTTGTATTCTTTCTTTTGAATAAGTCTTATGCGTGTTGGAACTTCTATTTAAGTTTGGTTCAATTAGTATCATTGACAATGTTTGTTTCTTAGGAGATTGACATGGTGTTATACTATATAAGGCAAAAGAAAAAGTACTTGCCAATGAGGTTCGATGATAGGGTGACGTGCGGCGACACCCCAATAAACACCTTATTTTGTGTTCAATTTAATGATTTCACAAAGAAGACAAGAGCCGGGGAGAAGTGGGAGACGAACTCTAGAATTATCAATTTTTTAATGGGTGAACTCTGCCACGAAAAATGTTGCCACGATGTGAACACCATTTATCTGCCTTTGAATCTACCAAACACCCATTGGTTTTTGGGAGCCTTTTGTTTGGATGAATGACGGATAGATGTAGATGATTCGTTGTACTCACCCCAATGAAAGGAAGACAAGTTACGTGTCGTAAGATCACTTGTATCCATGCTTCCCCACACCTTGGAGTCCGTGAAGTTTTTTGAAGCACAAAGCAAACTCGTAAAGTTTAGGAAGCTTTAATTTGATGTAAGGTATAACAGGAAGGCTTGCCCACAACAATCCAATTTTCATTGTGGATTTTTCATGAACAAGTTTATTGTGTTCTTGATGACTAAGGGCTAGGATATTGTGAACTATGTTCAAGAGAATATGGACCTCATGAGATTCAACACACGTGTCCAACTATATTATCATGTTGTCTAGAAACGGCCCGTGATGTATGACAGCGATGATGAATAAACTGCAAAATAGGAGTAATTGGACTTGATGTATATGTGTTTTG
>Ga0115853_100573_pt1 | contig 10296 bp, 10 predicted proteins | sample InSIn5gowninarea_FD_83867 | JGI IMG/M metagenome (GOLD analysis project Ga0115853, IMG submission 83867)
CACAGTCAAATCGATCGCGTCACTTTCATCAGAATTTTGACTTTCATAATCGCGCGCTAATATTGACGATGAACTTGTTCCACATTGCGTGTAAACAATGCAGCAAATAATACTGACAAGAACAGAATTTTGAAAAAACTTCTAAAGAATTTTGTCGAAATCCCACATGAAAAACAAACCAACGATTCAATAATTTAATAATTCCCTCACATATTAATAAAGTTATTGACGATGCTAGGAATAATGGTGAAAATAATGAAATTGGAATTTTTGTATCATAATGTAATATTGGTAAATGAAATGCCGCGGCCACACTCAGCCATAAATAAATAACAGTGCTGACATAAACATAGCCCGACCACCGATGCCGAAGTTCGCGATTTGAAGTGAAGGGTGAGGAAAAAACATAAAATAATAAAAATAATAACCCGTATAAACAATACCAAAAAATATAACTCGTCGAAGAACTTTCAATTAAAAATGACGGCAGAGAAGAACCCAAAGGAAAAGCAGAAAACATTCAATGATAAAGGAGCAGGATGACGATGACAGCGATTAACGAGTGTCATCGAATAGCAAATAATTTACAGTAACATTATTTAAATAGTGTTGAAATTAATTGTCATTGTTAGTATTCGTAATTTGTAACTAAAATAACTTCAGTTAACTAATGTAACAATAAAACTGTGAGCGAGAACAAGAAAATTATTTTTTGAATGGAAATTCGTAAAAAACGACCAAAAGAAACCCAGGAAACTCCAAATAATCGAGCACTAATAACGCCAATCATTAATCAGTTGTTCATAATTATTTACTTCCAATTTTAATTGACTCATGCTTGTTGCTATTGACGGTAAAATATAATTGAAAATTTTGAATTTTAGTTCAGCTGGCTAAATGGATACAGCGCCCGCCTCCTAAGCGGGAGATTCCGGGTTCAAGTCCCGGGTTGGACGCATTAAATTATCAACGGGGAAACAACAACATTTTATTTTTATATCCAAACTTCAATTGCATCGAGTTCTTTCGCATATCAATCACACGAGAATTTGATGGTGACAGTTGTAATTGAAATGTAAAACAAGTTGACAAACAGCTTTTAAATTATTTCATGTAAATTTTCTATGAGTGAAATTTGACAGGCGAATTTATTACAGGTGACAGGGATTAATAAAAGAAGTTGAAAGTGAAAAAAAAAGGCGCCCCAGAATCATTTCGACTACTGAAGAGCGCCTGAGGGAGGAATAATTGTTTAGTGGATTAATTGATGACTGGAATTATTTAACATTTAGGCTGTTTCATTTTCGTGTTCCCCAACATGAGCCAATTCGACATCATCGCCTCGCGCTGCTGAAGTTGTGCTCGCCTCCATTTGACCGTATTTGTTGTTCCCATTATTACCGTAGCCAGTATCAGCATCTTTTGATGAGTCGCGCTTCGATGATCGGCCTGATAATAAAAAGCAGAAAATTAACGCGCATAAAATGGCGGCACCAGCAATGGAACCAATCACAATACCGGCAATAGCGCCGCCACTAAGAGAAGAAGAACTGGAAGAATCGCCAACTGGAGCAACACCGCCACTTGTGGCCCCACTGCTTGTGCCTGGTGTGGCCGCGCCTGTTGACGATTGTCGCGGTGTTATCGCGTATAAATCCGCCAATTTGGTGACTTGTGAATCTGTTAATAGTCGGTCATAAATTCGCAGGGCGTCAAAATAAACTTTGGCATTTGGATCATGCGCCCAGGCACTCGCGCCTAAATAACTTTGGTGTCGATAAACTGGGAATGGCATCATAACATTAGTGCTGGTGCGATTAAATAAAACACCGTTCACCCAAACAGAATACATTGCTCCATAATTCTCAAATGGCGGGATTGGCTGCATGCCGATGACAACATGAACCTATAAACAGAAAAACACAGTAAACACAATTGTTAGTTAAATTTCGATTAATTAATTAATAGACTAAAATGCAGCAAATTATAAATAAAAAGCTTTGATTATTAATATACTTACCCAGGTATTTAAAGGTGGAGAGTTCCAGAAGACTAAATCAGAAATTTCTCTGATGGCCGTTGATCCCGGATTGACATTGTTGTGATTCTGAACTTCCCATGAAAAAGAATTTGCGACCGCGCCATACCAGCCAATTGACCAGGCATCGCGATCAGCGCCAGTAGAAAAACCAACTATTTTGGACCAAACATCCGCACGATCCGATTTAAAGGAACATTCAACAGTCCAACCAGAAGTTTCAGCAACACCAGAAGATTGACCAAATAATGTTGGTAACACTAAACCAACGGAATTGGGACCACTCGGCTTCATCAAATCAATAAATGATCCCGCATTGCCACTAAGAGCGACAATACCGCGATGACGCGCCTGATTGGTTGTTGAATCCTGAGGATCAAATTCCATCCAAGTATAATTCACAGCGTTACCATTGTTAACAAGTGGCATTGGATTAACACCGAATGGCGCATTAAAAACTGGCTCTGGAATGCCGGAATTGGCGATATTCCAGGCGTTAACTTCAGCGTTACTGGTGGGATTCACATTGGGATTATTTAATGCTGGTGTGGCCAGCGCCATAGCGGGCGTATTGAGGCCATAGAAATCTGCTAAATTTGTAATCTGTGCTGGCGTAAGAACGTAATCATAGACGCGCATAGCATCGAGAATCATCTGCATATTCGGATCATTCCAATTCGATTCACCCAAATAAGCGCGAGGACGAGGATTGGCAAAAGGATAAGAGCCGCCCTGTTTGGGAGTGAACGATTTGCCTGCTGTGATGGAATTGGCGTAATCATAGCGTTGACCATTAACATAAAATATCCAATTACCAGCACCGGTTGTTAAATCAACGGGCTCGACGACGATGACAACATGATACCTGTTCAAAAAAATAGATCAACACAGTAAACACAATTGTTAGTAAAAATTCGATTAATTAATTAATAGAACAGAATGCAGCAAATTGTGTAAATAAAAAATTTCATTATTAATATTCTTACCAAGTATTTAGCTTTGGCTCAAAGACCCCGGCCATACCGTGTGGAAATTGGGGTTTTGACGGATTATTCCAATTTTCGAATGCCAGCGCGCCAACATCAGCTCCATCCCAACCTAATATAATATTGTCAACTTCAGGTCCATTTCCTACAAGAAAAAAGAATAAAAATGAAATTATTATTATTGTCAGCAAGAATCATTTATTTTTGATGAGATGAATATTTATTAAGATAATTTTTATGATTAATTTTCTTACCAAAATTGAAAATCTTTGCCCAATTGTCCGCACGAAGAATTTTAAATACAGTTTCAAAAGTCCATCCTTGTCCAATTCCATTACCTGTACTAGTTGGAGTCATTGTACCAAAGCCTGGACCACCAACAATTGGTAAAACGACACCACATGAATTTGGTCCTAATGCCGTGGCTAGGTCAATGTAGGATTCGGGATTACCTGTTAATCTTACTAATCCTCGATGTTTTTGCTGATCAATCCCGCTGTCATTTGGATCAAATTCGAGCCAATTATAATTAAGTCCAACATTTGTTGATCGCGTCGCTTCAGTGGGATTTGTTCCAAACCACGCGTTCATCACAGGCTGACGAGAAACTCGAGTAGAAACGCCCTGAGATTCAGGAGTGCCGGGAAAAGCGTAAGTCACATTCCAGGAAGAATCAACGGGAACATTCGGACCATAAAGGCCATAGGCAGTAGCTTCACCTCGCACCTGTGCTTGTGTGAGTGCGTAATCATAGACGCGAAACATATCTAATTCCATTGTCGCTGTTTCATCATCAGCCCAGGCGGAATTGGCAATATAGGAATTTTGACGATAAATTGGCAGAGGATAATTAGCGGGCGCGTTGGCAGCAGTTGGGCTCAATGTTGCGGCCACTTCACCGTTGACATAAATTGTCCAATTACCGCGATAATTGGTGCCATCTACTAACTGCATCACCACGGAGAAATGATACCATTGGTTCAAAACTGGCGATCGAATAAATGTCACCGCGCCCAAATCATTGAGACCAGCACGAACTTCATTGAAATTGTGAACTTCGATCGTGTTCCAGTTGGCGCCATTCCAGCCAATAACCCAACTATCATAGTAAGGACCCGAAGAAAGTTCGATTAATTTCGCCCAGGCTTCGACAGCTGTTAATTTAACAACAATTGAAACAGTTGTGCCGGCTGTGCTGCCAGTTCCGGAGGTTGGTCCAAATGTTGGCATCACACGGCCAATTGACAGTGGACCAGTGTGAGTGGTAAGATCAACATAAGAACTGTCGGAACCGTTTAAAACAATCAAACCGCGATGAAATGCCTGAATGGCGGGTGTATCGACGCCGTCAACACTCATATAACCGTAGTTACGACGACCCCCCACAGCTGTGATGGGATCTTCACTAAAAACTGCGTTCATGACCGGAGCGCGAGGAGCGAAATTTTGCCAATTTGTTGATTCGGTCGAGTCAGGAAAAGCAAAATTATTGGCGGGTGTTGGAATTGTTACAGGCTCATAACAAGCATAGGCAGTGGCAAACGATCGAACCTGTTGGGGAGTTACTACATAATCATAAACGCGAAATGCGTCATAAACAACTGACATTGTTGGATCATTCCAGGAACTTTTTCCTAAATAGGCCTCATCTCTCACGACACGCAGGGGATAATTTGCTCCTTGTATGGGGGTAAAAGTTGTGTTTGGCGTTATTTCATGCGCCCAATTTTGCAATTGGCCATTGACATAAATTTGCCAATTTGCTGATGAAATTGTCTGATCAACGGGAATGAAAGTCCAAACAACATGATACCTGAGAAAACACGAACAAAATAAAATTAATAGTAATGTCAGCAAAAATAATTAATTTATTACAAAATCATTATTTATTACGAAAATATTTCTGATTAATGTTCTGACCATTTATTTAATAAAGTTGGTTTAATAACTTCCACTGAACCTTTAACATAATTTGGCGCTACAGCCGCGTCATTGTAATTTTCCACTAACATATTTTGATTGTCCGCGTTGCCGTCCCAGCCAAGTAAAATATTTGTTTCACCGGGTCCTGTCCCTAAATTATAAATTTTTGCCCAATTTGCAATTCCCGTTGTTTTAAAAACAACTTCAATTGACCAGCCGGGCGTGTAACCAGCACCAGGCTGAGATAATCCGCCCATTTCAGGTAAAACTGTCGACCCAACACGATTAGGACCAGAATTAGAATTTAAATCAATGAAAGAAGTGGCAGCGCCCGATAATTGAGCCAGACCTGTGTGAATGCCCTGATTCGAGGAACTGTCACTGGAATCCGATGACAGCCACCGCCAGTTGGTAACACCGCCATTGGCTGTGATGTTTGAGGCGAAATCAGCGTTGAATCGGGGAGCGCGAGAAGTTCCAAGCGCGGTGATATAGGCGGCATCACCAGTCTGGGCGTGAATGGAGGAAAGGGAGGAAAAAATGAGAAGGGCAGAAGCCAAAGAAAGACTAACAAAACGACGAAGCGACAACATGATGAAATGGGATGAGGATGATGGAGGAGGAAATGTTTTAATGTAATTGATGAGGAATGAGGAATGAAAATGATGAAATTAATTCATCACTAACATCCTAAATTAAATATCGCTGTGATTGAGGGTCACTGAGGCGTTATTGTTGTTGATGATGGGAATAAGATGAGTGTTGTGTTTCTACACTCTGTGTGTTTTGTTCGTGTTTTCGACACGATTTTTTCTTTTCAACCTCTGAGTTGAATATTTGGTGTTCTCACTGGCATTAACCACGACCACCCTGAGTAAACTCAAACAAGCTATCAATAAAAAACATTGAGCGATATCAAAATAATAATTTGCTCACCAGGTCAACAAATTTAAAGCGTGAACAACAACAAACGCGTTAACAATTGCAACGGAAACAAATATTGCGACAAACGGAATTCAAGTTGATGAGTGAACATGTTGCAACACTGACCAAAACCTGTTAACTAGTTGATGTTACTAGTAATGAACACGTGAATGGTAGGAAATGGTTTTTATTGAGTGCGGCACGATTTATTTGTCTTTCATTTTTTTGTTCCGCGTCTCAACTATTTCTCGCACTGTTTGTTAATTCAACTTAAAGATTTCATTTGGCTGTTAACAATTAGTCTAAGTAAGGTCTAAGACTTGCAGCAAATTCGTCTTACAATAAATTTAATTCTAGAATTCCTCGATCAGCGTTCGTTTAATCGTTCCACGTTCAATTCGCACACCTTATCTCACCAGTGTCGCAGCGATTGAGCGAAGCTGAAGAAGAAATTCGCGGCAGATTTCAAGTCGAATAAAAAAAATTACTTTATATTCGCGGCTCTCGGAAATTTGCAATTTTAATAATTTTACCTTCGCGGCTCTTCTTCATGCTCCCCTTCTGTTTCGCCTTCACTCTCACTCTCATCGGCTGATTCAATCCAGACATCAAAGCCCGTTGACTCGGCAAATTCATCGACGGCCGCGCGAAGTTGAGTCTCGTCCACTGAATCCGGCACACTAATTAAACATCGCAACTCGAACACGGGATAACCTGAAAACGAGAACAAAACAAAAGAAATAATAAAAATGAGAATTTCGTGATTAATAAAATTGCTGGAATTATTAATTGAGAAATTTTTGTTCTCTCTGTGAAATATTTTTCTGACCTGCAAAAGCTGCACTGTGAACATCCGTGCTCAAATCCCGAATATTCGCGCCATGTTTAACAAATGCCGCTGTCAACGACTGCACGACGCCCTGTTGATCGGGACCTTCGCACATCACGTGATATTCGCGCGCAGTGGACGGCGCGGTCACAGGTGAAGTGCGGCGTGCAGCAACTAAAAATTCTGGAAAAGCCGTTTGGACTGAAGATTTTAATCGCGCCTCGTCAACATCAGAGGGAACACTCAAATGTAAAATTATCGCGAAATCCGATCCTAATCGCGCCATGCGACTTTCCTCAATATTGGCGCTCAAATCCTCGTGAACGAGGGAAGCCAATTTATGAACAATGCCACTTTTATCAGGACCGGCAGTTGTTAAAACCCAACTAACGGGCGCGCTGCGATTAGAGGAAGATTTTGAGGAGGAGGAGGAGGAAGTCGCGAATGACCGAAGAGAGGAAAATTTATTCAGCGACCATATGTGCGAATTGGCGGTGAGTGGAGCTGATGATAGACATCGCTGAGGCAAGCCACTCAACGAGCGAACGAATCGAGACGAAGAACTCATGAAAAAATTAGTCAAACAAAATTACTAGTTATAAATGACTCAAATGGTGATGAGGACAAAATAATTTAATTTTATTGTGTCGTCGATAATATTGGGACAGGATGAAATAATTGATTCAGAAATCAGTAACACATTAACTTTGACTGGCTGTGATTGAGAGTTTAGACAACAAATCTGGAAATGTGATTTGTTCGATAAAAATGGTGATTGCCGGAATTCATTGTTTCAAATCCCATCGTATCAATTGCTTCAATGCAATGATTGTGATGGCTGATGTTTTTCATTGTTACAATTTTAATAATTATCATTGACATCGATATCCGCGATTCTTTTCCATTTGATGCATTGAACATGGCGATAACATCAATGTTACATAAAAAATTGGTAATGATAAAGAATTCAATTGCGTGTAATGATTGTTGATTAAAATTGCTCCAATCATCAATAGTCAGTCAAAACATTTCGACAATTTTTTATATTATTTATTGATAATAAATTAAATTTAATTCAGAATGTTTTCATTATCGCGATTTATTCAGCCAGGTAATGAAAATAAATCTTCTGCTAATAATTCTTCGTCTTCTCCCAATCAATCTCAGGTAAATATTTTAATTAGTCGAATTTCTTTATCAACATTACATGAAGATAAGCGTTCTTCAATGCTGGAATTAAATAAATTAATTGAGAGTGATTCATTATTAACATTGGATGCCATTAATTTATCCTCATTATTATCATTGGCTGAAACATTTTTAATTAATGATAGTGAAATGGCACAAATTTCATTAACAATAATTTATACAATATTAATTAATAATCAATCAAATACTAAAGAATATAATAAATTAATTAATTATTTTCTTCATTCTCCTGCTCATATTAATTTATTATTAACATTTTTATCGAATGATAATATTCCCAATTATACAGTGAGATTTTATAGTTTACGTTTATTAACATTATTATTATTAGCAAAAGGTGAAAAAATTCAATCAATTATAATTAATCATAGCGGAATTATTAATCAAATAATTGAATTATTAAATGATCAAAATGAATTAATTCGCAATGAATCTCTGACATTTATTGAGGCATTAATACAAAATTCACAGGAAATTCCAAAGATGCTGACATTTAATGGAATTATTGAAAATTTATGTAAAATAATTGAAAAAGAAGGAGGAATTATTGAAAGTGGAATTATTGGTGAAGACGCGATGAGAATTATTTCAGCATTAATTAAATCAAATAATTCGATACAACAATTATTTGGTGAATTGGGTTCAGCACCTTTCTTAGCAAAATTATTAAATGATTGTGTAAAACAAATTATTGAAACAAATAATAATAATGAATTAATTCTAACAAATGAAACAATTTCAACTTTATCATTTGCACTCGATATTGTTTATTACGCCTCATTCGCATCATCGTCACTTTCATCATTGGCCTCATTAGTACAGCCATTATTTTTATTATCATTACTACCATCATCGCCGTCATCATCATTATCAACATCGATTAAATTGATGAGTTTATCATTAGTTGCGACATTAATTGATGGTAAAAAAAATAATGCCAATCAATTAAATACACTCATTATTCCTCATACACTAACATTGGGATATTCTCACCCATTGGCTTATTTAATTGCCAACACTTTTCAAACTTCTCCATCATTACAATCTTTATCATTATTTACATTACAATGTTATTATAATAATAATAAAGAATCGCAATTATTTTCATTATCATTAGTAAATGAAAATAATTTAAATCATGACGAATTTTCAATTAGTTTAGCAAGAATTATTTTAACGGGCTTATCATCAACAATTACACGAGCAGCTTCAGCGCAATTATTGAGCCATTTAATTCGTAATAATAGCGAGGCTCAAGATAAATTATTATCATTAACTGTCAGTGATGCGCGAGGAACTAATAAATTATGGACACAAGCTTTCATTGAAGCCTTATATGAAACATTAAATAACAGCAATAATAATCATAGTAATAATAATAATACTAACATTGATAATAATACTAGTATTAATAATGCTGATTTATCGAGTGTTTCGATGTTGTCATTTTTATGTTTTTGGCTTGATAATAATTTGAATGTTGTCGAATTTTTATTTTCTCATCCCTCACTAATACAATTTTTTATCACAGCCGCGACAACGAATGAAAATTCTTTAATTCGCGGATTATCGTGCTATGTATTTTTATTATCATTGGAATTATTACAAAGTAAAGGTTCAACACAATCATTAACACCAACAACATTAATTTATACAGTGTTACATTCAATAACATTGGACGCTTTTATGAATAATTTATCTTTTTTATCCAATTCTGAATTAATTTCATCAATTCCGGCGACTAACAGGGAATTAAATCCATTTTTTAACTTATGTCAAAAATGGCAAAAATCTCAATCACAGGAATTAAATGATAGTGAACATGTTTTTCCTTTAATATTGGACAATAATAATAATAATTTTTTATTATCTCCGATTGATGCAACTTTTGTTAAAAGATTTAAAGAATTATTTTTAACAATGGATCGAAGATTACTGGCTTTATTAACACCCTATGTCACACTAACAAATAATCAAATAATCAATGAGAAAAATAATAATCATTTAAATAATTCAGAACAAATACAAATTGATAATAATCATCATAACAACAATGATAATCATTATAATAATAATTCTTCTGTTATTGTTAATAATAATGAAGAAATTAAAAAACTTCAATCAGACATCCAATCAAACCATAATTCATCATCATTAGATAAATGATCATAAACAAATGGCAAAGATTCAGTCGAATGCTGATTAGCGGAATTTGATGATAATCTTAGTGCTGATGTTGGTGATGAGGATAATTTTAATGATGAAAAATTTTTTAAACTTGTTTTATTTGATTGCTGCGCTGTTTGTGGCATTGCAGCCTGTAATGTTCGCATATCAAAACGGCCTAAAAATAATTTTAAATGAATCAAAAATCGACGGCTGTGGCG
>Ga0115853_100630_pt1 | contig 10278 bp, 8 predicted proteins | sample InSIn5gowninarea_FD_83867 | JGI IMG/M metagenome (GOLD analysis project Ga0115853, IMG submission 83867)
AGTGCTGGTGGATTCTGGTGTGGGTCCAGCTCTCGGTGATTCACTGATTGGTGCAGGCTTACCTATTGCTGTTGCGTGTTTCGTGTTAGCGGGCGCCGTGCGTGTTATCCGAGGTTCTGCGACAGTCGCGTGTTTAACGACCGTAGGTTTGGTATTACCGGTTATCGGTGAGTTAGGTTATTCCGGTGCTCAACTTGCTGCACTAGCAATTTGTATCTCAGGTGGTTCATTAATTCTGAGCCATGTGAACGACTCTGGTTTCTGGTTATTCGGTAAATTTACAGGAGCGACTGAAGCACAAACCTTGAAAACGTGGACTCTGATGGAAACTATTCTGGGTACCACAGGGGCCGTTGTTGGAATGATTTTCTTCACGTTCTTGTAAGACTCTTTTTGGTAGACAAGATGGAAAGCCCACTTCAGATTATGAAGTGGGCTTTTTTACGTTATAGCACTGTTTTATTTAATGATATTTTAGGCAAAATGACGTCGTTCATTTTACTTGAGGGTACCGTTATTCTATGAGCCTGAGAGGCTTGAGTCGTTAAGGAAATATGCTGAGTAAACAGTGAAGAGAGACCTAAATCATGGGTTGCACAGAAAACAATTGAATCTTCTAACTTCAGTTCTTTTCTAATGAGATGCATAAAGTTGAGTGCATCTTTTGATGCCATAAAAGCCGTAGCTTCATCTAAAAATATGATCTCTGGTTGCTTGAATAAGGAACTCACTAACATGAGTTTCTGTTTTTCCCCTGTAGAAATAGGAAGATCTGCGATAAGTATATCTTCTAGGGTTTCTTGGCTGATTTTTAATTGGGGGCAGCAAAGCATAATGAGGCGAGCCATAGTTGCATCATCGAAAATTCCATTAAGATTAAAATTATCTCTCAAGGAACCATTAAAATAGGCAGCAACACCCGAGTAGTATGCGATTTTTTGTTGAAAATAGGGTCCGGAAATTTCATTCAATTTAATATTGTTAATCGAGATATCGCCAGAGTAATTTTGAGAAATACCACAAAGCGCGTTTATCAGAGATGTTTTCCCGGACCCCGATATACCAGTAATACCAATAAACTCCCCTGCTTTAACTGTCATGTTGAGATTATCAACTCGTTTTTTTTCATCAATATTGAGTGTTAAATTTGTTGTTTGAAAAATATGTGACTTACTGATTTTCAAACCATTTTCTTTAAACCTAGGTGTTAGGTTATTGATGAGTTGATTAATACTGGATCTGATGTGAAATAAATGTGTTTTAACAACAAAACTGCGGTTAATTGCGCCTGTGATGGCTGCTGAAAGTCGTCCATTGATAATTAAAACGGCGATAATGGACGCCAAGCTGAGCATTCCATTTCCTACGGCTAGGTAGCAAGTGATATACATGACCATCATAGACAGAAATGAATTGGTTCTGATGATCTCTGCCTAATGATGATTCGCATCATTTAATTTTAATTTAACGTTCTCATCTTCATGGTTCTTGGTATCGACATATTGATGAAAATTATTTTCATCAAGGAAGCGAAGCTCCTGCTTTTTTTGCTCTAATGAGTAGTACAGAGCTGATTTTTCATAGTTAATGCTATTGGTTCGCAACATGTTTTGATAAGAGCGGAAGCGAACCTGCACACAGATAAACGCAAGGGCAGCATAATATAAAAATAACAAAATAGAATAAAAACCCAGCATACTGATAATGCATAATGAAAATAAAATCGTTAATCCAATATCATAGACAATTTGTGGCTTAAGCTCCCAGACTTGTAGAATAGAAGATTCCGCTGTTCTGACTTTAATTGAAGCACTTTTGCAATTAGAACGCTGCAGCAAATCCAGAAAATAGCGGTTGAAAATACCAATATTAATTTTTATTTCTTGGAGATTTTGTTCATGAATGAAATGTTTAATGAAAAACTCAATTCCAATAATAAAAAAAAATAAAGCTAATATATAATAATGAGCTAATGGATTCGCTATAAACTAATCGAGAATTAAATAAGTTTGAATATAAAGGGAGTAGTAAAGCGAATAAAATTAAAGGTAAAGAAAATAAGGCAGATTTTGGTGTGAGCTTAACTAATGAGTTAAACATTGAATCTTCAGCTAAGTCTTTTGGTATACCGCGAAAGAAAAATAAGTTTTTACTTTCAAGTAATTCTTTCGTGACAATGACATTGTTGGTTAGGTTAGAGAGTATTCCAACCTGATTCTTAATGAGAATGTACTCGCTATCTTTTAGCTCCATGATGAAAAGCTGAGGTAAATTTTCATTTTTTGAGTAAATAATGGATGAATACTGATAAGTAAAAAAATCATTATCAATAAAGCTGTTAATATTCTTTAGAATATTGGATTGCTCATAAGGTTTATTTTTTAAATTTATTTTTTCTCCAAGTTCATTGAAGTATATAAAAATGATATTGTTTAGATTATTTTTTTTCACTTTCTTTCTCTTTTCCCTTGAGGAAACAACTGTTTAATCCATTCTTATCTTCAGCGGGCTTGAGTGCCTTTATGCTTACTTGAGGAATGTTCTTTTTTAGATAAACAGTATTGTAAACCGTATAAGTTAGTGCAGTATCAAGTGTTAGGTTATTCCCATAGCTACAATAAATTTCAATGCTTTTAATTTTATTATAATCAATCGTATTGAGTATTTCGTAATTGAAAGTTAATGATTTCATTGTGTTGTGAATGTTTTTATTTTTATCTTTTATTTCACCACCATTATCTTCAATGCCCAATATTTTTGCTTTATGTTTATTTTCTTCCATATCCATAGCACTAGACATGACATTCGCTAAAAGAACAGCCATTAATAAAATCATGACGGAAACTGACGCGGAAAGCGCGGAGACAAAACCTAACATATCGTTACCAAACGTTAAATGAAATATTATCGCCAATGAGTGCCGTTAGATAATTTAATACTGAAATTTTCTTACTAGAAATATATATCATTACGGGTAACCCATCATGTTCCGGTTCAATGACCGAATCTTGATTTGGCGTGATTTGTACAGAATAAAAGCGCTCTTGAGTCATTCTATCTTTATCAGAAAATGAGTCGGCACTAATTTTTGACACTTTCCCATGGATTATTTTTTTAAATCCAGGAGAGTTAACGACAATTTTTACCGGTAATTCAACCGCAATAAAAGGGCGATATTTTGCATATACTTTAGCGTCGATAACCCGCGTATCTTGTTGTTTTTTTATGACCATAACTAGGTTAGAAGCTTCAACGTATGAACCTTGTTCTAACTCTTTTTCTATACTCAGAATAATGCCATCAGTGGGTGAAACAACACTGTTTGCCCTGATTTTATTTCTTAGTAATTCAATTTGACCACTATTTTCTAATTTTTCTTTTTTCAAGCGATTGAGTTGCTCTTCATTTTCTTGTATTTCACTAATTAATCGTGTTTTGTGCTTTTTTTCCAATAAAGAAATTTCACGTATTAATTTTTGAGCGGTTAATTCACCTGAATTGATCAGTGCTAATGTCCGGCTAACTTCCGTATTGTTATTCAATTTTTCAAGCTCGGGTGCTCTCGCATTATTTAAAAGCACCTCCTTTCTTTTTAGAATTTTTATTTGATTTTGAAGCTCAGTAAGCTCTTTGTTCTGCGCTAAATATTGTGCTTGTAAGTTATTGGTTTCCATGATTAAAAGCATATGCTCAGATAACTCTTTATACGCGCTGAGGGTCTTGCTTCTGTCATTTTTTGCCGTAGACTGAAATTCATCTTCATTATTGATTAGACCATTAATAAGCCCATTTAATAACTTTTTGTTCTCCTCTAAATCATCAATGCGTTCATTAGCAAAATTGACTAAGTTAGACAGCGTTTTTTCTTGATGAAAAACATCTAAGTTTGTATAAGAAAATAGAATTTGATTTTTTTCTATATGGTCACCGGTTTTAATCTTAAATTGGTTGATAAATCCTGATGCTGGACTGATTATCTCTAGCTTGTTAGATAAGCCTGAAATGACGCCATCACCTGGGGATGAAACATCAATTTCAGCAAGAAAAATATATCCCCAAAAAATGATGGTAAGGGTAAAGACAATTTTTATCTTTTTAGGAATTTTTTTCAGATAGTTAAGATGGATTTTCAATTTCAGCGAGCTTCCCTGTTAATTGGATGTATTCCATTTTATTTTTCATATCAGCGATCATTGATTCAGTGATTCTTCTTTCAATGGTCAACATGTCAAATAAAGTATTAACCATTTCATAGAATGAAGATTGAGAGATATCATACTCACGTTCTTGACTTTTTATCATAGAAGATAATGTATCTCTCTGATTTTTTAAGCTATTTATCTCAATTTCATTCGACGTCGCAATGATGTTTAAATTTTTGACTTTGGCTGTCATTTCACTGTGTTTATAATCGACTTTCCCCTTTGCGGCCTCATAGAGTTTCAATTGGGATAACTCATTCAATTTTTTATCAATATCAAAAATATTTAACTTTAGCTCGACGCCGACATATGATTCGCTATGGTTTCTACTTTGATTTAAATATCGTTCTTCAGCTATTAAATTCACATTAAAAAAAGGATCTTGCTGTTGAGCGTTTTCCTTGATTACATTTGCTTGTATTTTCAATATATTATATTCAATGTTATTTTGAATACTTTGGTCATTTTGAATTTTAATGTTATGTATATTTTTAATAAAATTTTTGGGTAAGCTAACGCCATTGACTGGATAATCTAATCCGGAAATGAGTTCAATATTTGATTTATATTGCATTATCTCTTTTTCAATATTTTTTTGCTCAATATCTATGCGTTGCATTAGTAGCATTGCTTGCTCTAAGTCACTGGATTTAGCAACACCATTTTTGTAACGACGATCAATTAAATCAAAAATTTCTTTTGAGTTTTTGTTTAAATTAGCCGTTTTTTTAGTTAATTCGTTAAGAAAATGAATGCTAAGAAGATTATTTGTAATCGATGCATATAAATCGTCTTTCTCTTTATTTAAATTCAATTGTGAAACTTTTAGTTTCAGCTCTTTTTCATTAAATCGATGATTTAACGCACTATCATAAATAAGAGATGTTGCCGTCAAGCTACTGTTTACATTAGCATCGCCATGTTTCAACTTGCTTGTCGCACTCACTTTAGGTAAATAAAAGTAATCGGTCTGCTTTGCTTTATACCCTTCAGATTCTAGTTCTAACATTTTTATTTTAATAGGATTAGAATTATCTAGTACTCGATTCATAAATGATTCGAAACCATCTTCTTTTTTATTCGCTAAACAGGTGTTGATTAAAATCAATCCAAGTGATAAGCCTAAGACAATATAAGATATACGCATGTAACTATTCCACTGATAATAATGATATTAATTTTTTCTTGCTTTCTAAGGCTTTGGATTTTATCCATTGAATAGAATTTTTTACTTCTAAAATTTCTTTCTCTATTTTTTCATTATTCAACAGTCTGCTTTTTTTCTCTTCTAATAAATGCATGTCATATTTTATATACCAATCATTTTGTGCATCTTTCATCGTAACCAATGTTTGTAAGTTCGCTGTTGTTATTTTTGTTAGTTCTTTGAGTGTATTAGAAATTTCTGTCGCTAATTGGTTATCTTCTGAGACTGATACGAACTTTTGGGCAATGCCTACATTTACGGCTTGCAGAGCAAACAGGGTTTTATGAATATCATTGAGTTCTTCAAAATTAGGCTGTGAATTTTTGCTTTGCTCTTTAATGTAAAAGAATTGGAAGAAATTTAAGCTAACTAACAGTAAAACAGAAATTGAGACACCTAAAATAGAGGTCAAAAAGGCAAATGACATAGAGTCTAAAGCCATGGAAATTGATGAAATCATCGCATTCATTTTTTCTGCTACATCACCTTCTCCAGCAAGAGATGCCGATATTGCTGTTATCATTCCAGTTAAACCAATAAATGTTCCGACTAAACCTAAGGATACGGTTACCGAGGCTGATAATTTTGTTTGATTAGCGAGAAAAATATAATTTTTTTGTGATTTCTTTTTAAGGATCTTGTGGCATAAGAAAATAGCCAATGGATAAATATAAATACCAATCATGGTATAGCTTATTTCAGGAGCAAGTAGGATACATTGCTGTATCATGTCTTTTATTCCAGTGATTAGCCAGCATGCAAGAAAGGTAATAAGGTAAAGAAATAGTCCGATATAGTACATTTATTTGTATTCCCAATAGATACATGAATTCCATCCTGGGCAAATTTCATTCGTTCCTTTTTTTAGAATGACTTTTTTATTGCGACCAAGATTTTTAATGATTGATGCTACATAAAGTAAGTTATAGGTGTTTTTTTCTTGACTGTTCTTGATGTTTTTATCTATATAACCATGTAAAATGATGCTGTTTTTATCATTCTCATTGAATTCTTTTGCTAATAAATCGATCTTTTCATCAGAAAGGTTTATTCCGCCTTTGAAATAAAGAACTCGGTTTGATATATCGATCTCTACATGTTCAAACTTCAACTCCCCATAATTAATATACGTACTTGCAGTTTTTAAACCACTGAAAATAAATACCATTGACACTAAGATAATAATACAAAGTGTTCCGCTTAATCCATCCACCATAGGTGCTAGCTCTTCATCTGAGCCATCATAGTCTTCTTCCATTTTTTGTTTTCTTTAAAATAAATTCATGTCAGGTATTATAATTATAATTAATCTTGATACATCTGGTTTTAAGTTCATAAATATAGGTTATGAGTTCACGATATGCTTTTCATGATTTAATTAGATTTAAAATAGATATAATGCGATTTATGAAAATTGCTAATTGGCATCTAATTAATCACATTAATATCTTTTAAATGGCTAGCTCAATGAATTCAAATAACATAAATACGATTCAAGTAAAAAACTTTAAGGTTCAAGGATTAGATCTTATTATTACAACCCCCGATGGAAAAACAGAAATATTAAAAAATGGTTTATCAGATATCATTTTAGGTGATGTAGTTTTATCCACAGAGCAGGGGGTTGTGCTTACCCAAGATGAGATTTTGTCATCAATATCGATGAATGTCGGAGCCGATGCTGTTTATATTAAGGAACAATTTGTCAGCGACACGGTGGAGGTCGACGCGGTAGAACAAAAAAAACAGAACAATGAAGAAGGCGATGCCGAGCTGCGATTCGAAGAGACACTTGCCGAATTACAACAAAAAAATAAGGCTCTCTCTGAAACTGTTCGCACGTTAGAATCGTCAAATGAAGAAAAAAAAGAGCAATTAAGTTCATCGTTAACAAAGTTAAATCAAGCAAAAAATGAATTAAATCAAAAAACTAAAGCTGAAGATACTAAAATAGATATCACAAAAAATGATTTCTCCTCTCCAGCGTCACCGTCAACCCTGCTTCGGTCTCCCCGCTGAAGGTTGGCTGATCCTGATTAGTGAGTGTCAGTGGCGTGTCTTCCGCTAAAGTCGGTGCTTGGGTATCAACCGTCAGTGAGCCGTGCTGCTCAGTGTGGTTCCCCGCCGCATCCGCCACCGTCAATTGGTAATCGTGATCCCCCTCGCTGAGCACGTCGCCCACCTGAATTTGCCATTTACCGTGCTGATCGGCAGTGCTGTGGTACTGTTTGCCCTCAATCTCCAGCGTCACCGTCAACCCTGCTTCGGTCTCGCCGCTGAACCTTGGCTGAGCCAGATTAGTGAGTGTCAGTGGGGTGTCTTCCGCTAAAGTCGGTGCTTGGGTATCAACGGTGATAACACCAGTTTGTTCGGTATTCGCTTCCCCTAAATTACCCGCGCTATCCTCCACTGCTACACGATAAACATATTGTCCATCCTCTAATGCGCTAGAAATAGGTAGTGTCAAAACCCAGCTACCATTCTCATCCGTTCTTACGGTTTGGCTTATATCTATCGTGTGAGATCCTACCTTGCTAATACTTAATATTACCAATGCAAAAGGTTCGCTTTGACCTTTAAAAGTGGGTGTCGCAGAGTTTGTTAATACCGTATTTTTAATGACTTGTTCTGATTCATGCCAAACACCTGCCGTCAGCTCAGTTGGTGCCGTTAAATCAATTGTGAACTCACCAGCCATCTCACCACGGATACCTTGCTTAACGTCATTCACTGTAACAATATAGTCATGATGCCCCTCTGCCAGTTCGGAAGTAACCTCGATAAACCAATGACCATTTTGGTCTGATTTTGTTTGGTAGGGTTGAGCCAATTGGTTATCAAAAATTACCCGCACATCCGCATTTGGCTCAGTCATCCCTCTTAATTTGGGTTTCTGAGTATTGGTAATATTGTCATTTTGCACTCCGGAGTCCGAGTCACTATCCAACCCAACTTCAACTAAAGGTGCAGTTTTGATCTGAACACTGCCGCTGAGACTTTGTGTACTCACCTGCCCTAAAATATCAGTCGCTGTTATCTGATAATCGTAATGGCCATCTTTCAACGCATTGTCATCCGGCAGTGTAAATAACCAATGACCGGCTGTATCTGCGGTCACTTGGTGTGTTTTCCCATCGATGATGATCGTCACAGTGGCATTCGCTTTCGTTTGTCCACTCAAGGTCGGTGTATTATCATTCGTTTGATGACCTAAAGATAAAACGTCTTCTAATTCAGCCGTTATCTCTGGGGGTTGGATATCGTAAACCAAATTGAAGTTCAGGTGAGTTTCTCGACCGATGAGGTCTTGTGCTGTCACCATGAATTTAATTTCTTCATCTTGTTTAAGATTAAACGGAATACTTGTTTTAGGCAGTGAAATACGCCAGTTACCGCCATTATCTGCTTGAGTTGAACCAATCACTTTTCCATTGGCGTCTTTGATTTCAATGTGACTGGCAGATGTCGTTTTCCCCGTCAAGCTGAGAGCATCGCTATTAAACATTAGCTTACTGTTTTCTGCGGAGGTGAACTGTTTTCCATTGAGTTCAAATTCAACCTTAGGCGGAATATCTCGCTCTGCACCACTGAGCACTTTCAGTTCTAATTCATGTTCCGTCTTATTTCCTGCCATATCAAAAGCCGTAATTTTCGCGGGATAGATACCATTCGGTAAACGGATACTTTCCCCAATCATGGTCTCTTTACCATTAAATTCTTTTAGCTTTGTCGTATGTTTATAAATTTTTCCATTCACTTCGATCATGTAATAATCAATATTACCCGTGTACGTAATACGCAATCCGGCATTACTGTTATTGGCAACCTTCGTGCCACTATGTAATTCACTGGATTTTATATAAAAATCATCGAATTTCGGTGCTGTTGTTAAGATATTTAGCGTGACCTGCCCAATGGTTAACCCACTGTTCTCTTCCATAAATGCCACAGGATAAGCACCTTCACCATGAATCGGGACTTCAAAGCGCCATTCGCCATTAGCATTCATATCAACAGGATAAGATTTCCCATCTATTTTTGCGTACAGCATTGCCCCTGGCTCAACTTTACCTTTATAAGCGGGTTTTTGATGGCTCGTGTAATGATTACCGGTAGTACCAGTATCAGTATCCGGGTCTAACCAAATTTTAAAGTCTGATACCGTAACATAAGAAGAATACGTTCGAGTGGAACCGTAAACATCAGTAAATTCAAGGGTAAATGGAGTATCCCCTTTTGGTAATTGAAGTGTATCAGGTAGCTGCACCTCCCAATTTTTACGCCCATTTGACAGTGTTAATCCATAACTTTTACCCGCTATTTTAATCACGCCTCTTAGTTCATCGCGGTCAGCACTTCCCGAAATTGTTCCTTTTAATTTAGGGGAGCGAGAGACACTGAGATAGTTATCATCCATGCCAGTGGAACTCGATATGGCAGCAACTTGGCTAGTAACATGCAATACGCTGTCTTTAACCTGCATACCCACCTTATCAAATACTTTTTGTGAAACGTGACCTGCTGGCGATGTTGCAATGACGGTAATATTGTTGAGAAGGTAGCCTGAGTCCTTCAGGAGCGTTCCTTCTGGAATACTAAAAGTCCAATGACCTTTCTCATCAATGTTAGTGATTGGAAAGGAAAACTTATGACTCTTTCCGCCGTGTACCCGTTCGAATTCAAATTTTAGCGTTGAGTTTGGAGAGGCTTCACCTGAGAAATCGGGGGTTAAGTCATTGGTTGATTTCGCACCATCAAACTTACCCGCTTTCCAAGGTACATCTAAGCTAATCTCTGATAAATAAGGCGTGTGGCTTTCAATCACTAATTGTGATGTTTTTTCATAACCATTCCCTCACCGTCAACACA
>Ga0115853_100632_pt1 | contig 10255 bp, 10 predicted proteins | sample InSIn5gowninarea_FD_83867 | JGI IMG/M metagenome (GOLD analysis project Ga0115853, IMG submission 83867)
ACTCAGTGCATGGACAGTTCAGTGGAGACAAGTGTTAGAGGTGGGTGAAAGGGTGAGACTACTATCAGTTGTGACTATCGCTGTGCATGAGATTTGCACAATCATTGATGGAGATTGCCAATGAGGATTGTGCAGTACAATCCAAGGGAATTTGAACTTGGATCAAATCTATTCTCAACTTGGATTGTGCAGTAGAGGCAGGCAAACAGTGGAGGAGATTTGAACCCGTGACTTGTTCAGATCTGAGCTAGTTTGTGTGTAGCAGGTGGAGGTAGCACTGAGTACTTGTGAGGAGTATTGTACTATGTATTGTTACATGTTCTCTATCATTATAATATACAGATAGTTGGGGGTTTTCAGCTATATGCTTTCCCCATTACATACTGTGTTGATATGTGTGATTGATGTCTCAATGTGCGCATGTGATTGTTTTTTAATTCCGCAAATTGATGATCAATGGTAGAGGAGGTTATGTATTATGCATGCATTCCACAAATAGTGTATAATCAGGATAATCTCTGTGAATAAGTGTTATATTATTCAAATTTCTACATGTTATCGGAGCGAAGTTGATCATCAGATCTATTATTCAGAAAGTGATTACATTTTATTTCTTCAGGCAGAGCCTGTAATCGGGCCAGGTAGCCTCTGGATTCATCCTTCTTTTGGAAGGTGAGATATCCGGTCAATGCCCATACAGTCAATCTCTGTATGAGAAATAGTTTGTTCTCACGAATTTTAGATCAGAACCAGTTGAGTTTTGAGTTGGTGGAATTTGAATTTGCAGCAGTGTTTTCTTGGTGTCGAAGTTGAAATGTCTTTCAACGTATTGCGATTGGAGTATGCCCTTGAAGGCAGCTCGAATTATATTGCATGGAAAGACAGGATGAAGGCGGTGTTAGATGACAATGGGTTGAAGGAGTTCATAGATGCTGAGGTCCCAAATCCTACTGATGTTGCTCAAGTTGAGGCTTGGCAAAAGAAGACAGCGAAGTGTGGAAGGATTCTGTTGGAGGGCGTGAAGGATCACATTGTATCCAGCCTGCATGGAAAGGCTTCTCCATCCTTGACGTGGAAAGCGTTGACAGATTTATTCCAAAGCAAGAGCGACCAGAGGAAGTTGGTGCTCAAGGATAAACTCAGAAACATTAAGTGTGAGAAAGGAGACAGTATGCCCAAGTATCTTGTTTAGTCAATTTAGTGTTTCTAAATTGATGTCATTAATTGTCAACCCGGGGCTCGTAAGCTGATGAAGTGAAGGTGTACTATATGTACTTAAGCAACCTCTTAGAGCTTTTTGTCGTTTGGGGTGTTGTTTGTGGTTAACTTATCTTCCTAAGATGGAGTGATGATTTTATAAACAGATGAGTGATAGTGTGTGTAAGGTGAATTCTAGATGAGTGAGGGTGTGTGATTGGTGGTTTCTAACTACTTGCTGAAAAGGAAAAGCTTGAAAGAAATAAATAACTTGAAATGAACTGAAAGCAAAGAACCACTTTCTAATGGCACTAGACACCATTCATGCTGCTGCAAATAAAAGGTAAGAAAATCACTTTAAAAACCAATGATAATGTTTATCTCTTCCTAACTCTCTGCTTCTAACACATAGTACTGTGTAAAACACGATTAGGAAGTAGCTAGAGATGAGTTTAAAAAGTGATCAAAAATGAGAAAAATCTACTTTAAAGACTAGTTATAATGTTCAGCTCTTCCTAACTCTCTGCTTCTAACATATGGTACTATGTAAAGCACGATTAGAAAGTAGTTAAAGATTAGTCTAAAAAATACTCAAAGCCAGCTGAAATTTATTAGTATTCTGATCTCTAAAAGATGAACAATTTGTGATAAAGAGACCATCAATATGTTAGCAGACAACTTTGAGAAACTAAACTAGAAATCAGCTATGAAAATAAAGTAAAGGCAGCAACTTTGAATATGTCAACTGAAAATGCCATCAGATATGAAGCAAATACATAAAGACAAAAACAATCCCGGGTTAAAAACCTGCAAAAGAACAATACTGATCAGTTTAAGTGAATGCTGCAAATGAAATGACAATGAAAGTGAATCAAGCTGTACATGTTTCAAAGAAAAGGAAATGCTGAATGGAAAATAAGGAAATAGCAAGAATATGAACATAAAATACTATACAAGGGCGGTCATGAACGGGGGCCCTCCATTCATACAACCCAAAGAAGACTCAAGGATTTGAAAACGTCAGAACAACACTGTCTTCTATTACTCCATATGCAGAAAATTACAGTCAAGAGTGCTAGAACAGCACTATCAAAACAGAGTCTTGAAATGCACTAAAATTATAACAAGTTCATAAAACACAGCAACTAAAAAGTAACATTAAGCGTACACAGACGCTAGTTTTTATAGGCATCTAAACGATTGCCTAATGCGTAAAGCTAGAAACTGAAAATTAACTAATCTGTCATGCGTAATAAAGGTTCAGCAACACGTCGTGAGCCTCGTGGATGAGCTGGAGGTTCTGGTCGTTATGGGAATTGAATCCAGTGTTGGATTATGTTTCCCACAACCTGCGTAACACAAACAAATCACCAGTTGCATTGTCGTGACCCAACAGCTTACGCAACACCGTTTAAGCTGCCTTTGTTGACCGTGGCTTGACCCTCGTTGACCGGAGGTGTAGATGATGTGGCTGACCGAACCAATAGCACAGGAACCTTGAGCACCTTTATTCCCACGTGCCCATGTGGCTCGTTTTGCAAAATGACACGTGGAACCTTGAGATTAACAAAAAGGCTACGGAATCACCAGATGGCTGCGGAATCGCTGAATGGCTGTGGAATTGCCAGACAGCTGCGGAATCTCTGTAAATATGTCAAAATCTAAACAAAACAGTCACACATTAGCAAAGTTCACTTAATCATGCTTAAAGACATCAAATGTAATGATCTGGGTAGGTTTACAAGGAAAATAAGGCAAAAGAGAGGGATAAGTGAAGAAAAGCTGTAGGTAATGATGGATAATCAAGTGTAAGTTAGAGGCTCTACATATCTCACGAAGTTCACCCAATGCCGGGATGAGCTGGGAAGTGTGGGGGTGACTGTCGATGATGAGGACATGGTGAGCTTGGCTCTCCTTGGTCTTCTGAAGAGTTGGCATTCCTATCAAGACTCTGTCAATGGTCGGGAGAAATTGCCAGGATGGGAGAGACTTTGGTCAGATCTTGTGCAAGAGGAGATCAGGTGGAATACCAGGGACGGATCTTCATCAAAGGCATCTGATGAAGAAAATTGCGCTTTGGCTGCCAAAGCAAAGAAGGGGAAGAACAAGAAAGCTTCTCATTCCGGTGCAAAAGGCAAGAAGCAGGACATGTCCAAGGTGAAGTGCTTTCACTGTCACCACCATGGACATTATGCCACAAATTGTCCGCAGAAGAAGAAAAATAAGCAAGCTGCTGGATCTGCAGTGGGAGAGGCCTTAGCGTCGCAGTCTGAGTTGGATTTTTCGCTGATCGTATGCTTGGTATCAAGTGTGATGGGATTGGTATGGTTCTTGGATAGTGGTGCGTCTTTTCACATGACAGGAGATCGAGATTTGTTTTCTGATCTGGATGAGAAAGATCTTGGACTGCACATCGAGATGGGCGATGATGGTAGATACAGTGCGACCGACATTGGTACCATTTCCTTTGAGAGGGAGTCTGGTAAACCCTTCGTATTGAAGGAAGTGATGCATGTTCCAGGATTGAAGAAGAATCTTATCTCTGTGGCGATGTTAGAAGACAAGGGATATGATGTTGTCTTCAGTGAGGGAAAAGCTTTCCTGCACAGTAAGACAACTGGAGAAACCCAGAAGATAGGGGTTTTAGTCAAGAACCTTTATCAATTGCATGTAGATGGCTGCGCAGCAATGGCATGCAAGGTAGAAGGATTGGTGAGCCGAGATGATGGCGAGCTGTGGCACCGGAGATTGGGCCACCTTCACCATGGAGCCTTGAAGATACTGCAGTAGATTTCTACTTGGCTTCCTAAAGGTACTCTTGCGCAGTCAGATCAGTGCAAGGGGTGTACTTTGGGAAAATTTGTGAAAGCCACCTTTCATGAGAAGGATAGTCACGCCACGACGATCCTTGAGAGAATTCTCACAGACGTGTGTGGACCTTTCTCAGTAGCTTCGACAACAAAGCACAAGTACTATGTGATCTTTATTGATGATTTCTCTCGAAAGTGTTGGATCTTCTTCATGCAGAAGAAGAGCGAGACATACTCAAAGTTCTGTGAGTTCATAGCACTGGTCGAGAAGGAATCAGGGAAGAAGGTGAAGGCTCTTAGGAGCGACAATGGTGGTGAATTCATCTCTGGTGAGTTCAAGGACTTCTGCAGTGCAGAAGGGATTCGAAGAGAGCTCATAGCTCCCCATAACCCACAGCAGAACGGGGTTGCTCAGCGGAAGAATAGAACGATCGTGGGTGCTGCACAGGGGATGTTGCATGATCAGGGCCTACCCCTTCACTTGTGGGTGGAGGCATGCAATACTGTAGTATATGTGCAGAACTGTTGTCCTCACAAGATACTTGGCATGAGGACACCCGATGAGGCTTATTCTGGTAAGAGGCCTGATATTTCTCATTTGAGGATTTTTGGTTCTCCTGTTTACATGCATGTGACGAAGGATGCCAGTAAGAAGCTGGAGCCGACCACAGAGGTTGGGATATTTGTGGGGTACACTGATATGCCCCACAACTATCGTGTGTATTTGCCAGACAGTCGCAAGACTGTTGTGCGACGGGATATCAAATTTCAGGAGGAGAAAGCCATGAAGTGTTCGCTTGAGAGGGAGCCACACTTACATGCAGATGAGGAGCTAGTAGTTCCTAAGGATGAGCTTCAGGATGTGGATCAGCCACAAGATGAAGTTCATGGAGTGGAAGAGACCACTCATGTAGCGCCAACCATTAGAGGGCGAAAGCACACTACAGAAGCTGAGCGATTGGCTCAAGATGCAGAGAAGGTTGTAGGACCACCTACAACATAGCGCAGACAGAGACAGTCACCTGATCGGTACACTGGATACATGGCTCTTGTGAGCAAATGTGTTGTGACTGATCCATCCTCTTTCGAGGAAGTTGTGGAGGATCCTGCATGGGTAGATGCCATGGTGGAAGAGTATAGTTCGATTGTTAGAAACAGTGCATGGGAGATTGTCCCAAGACCGGAAGGGAAATCAGTGGTGGGTTCGAGATGGATCTACAAAGTGAAGCAGGCAGCTGACGGGAGTGTGGAGAAGTACAAGGCAAGATTTGTTGCCCGAGGCTTCTCACAGATAGATGGGATCGATTATGAGGAGACCTTTGCACCTATCGCAAGGTATTCTTCTATACGGACGATTCTTGCTCTCTCAGCGCAGATGGGGTGGCACATCCATCAGATGGATGTGAAGACTGTGTTCCTCAACGGAGTCATTAAGGAGGAGGTGTACATAGAGTAGCCCGAAGGTTTCGAGATCTTCAGCAGCGAGTCGCATGTGTGCAGGCTCAAGAGAGCGTTGTATGGGTTGAAACAAGCACCTCGTGCTTGGTACACACAGATAGACAGCTATTTCACCGGACTTGGATTCTCCAAGAGTGAGGCGGATCCTAACCTATACCACATTGTGGTGGAGGGTAAGTTGCTGATCATTGTACTTTATGTAGATGATTTGATTTTGACGGGAGATGAGCTGTTGATACTTTCATGCAAGGAGGATCTTGCTAGAGAGTTTGAGATGAAGGACTTGGGCCTCCTTCATTATTTCCTGGGATTGGAAATTTGGCAGCGCAGTGATGGACTATTTGTTTCTCAGGGTAAGTATGCCGGGGAGATACTGGAGAAGTTCAACATGCATGGTTGCAAGCCTGTTGATACTCCTTTTCATGGAGGTTAGAGGAAGGAGGGTGCTACTTCAGCGGAGGTAGTGGATGCCACTGTTTATCGACAGTTGGTGGGGTCGCTTATGTATCTGGTCAATACACAACCTGATATATGCTATGCTGTTAACCAACTTTCACAAGCTATAGTTAAGCCAACCAAGCTCTTATGGAAGGCAGGCAAGCATGTATTGGGTTATCTCAGAGGCACATCGGGATATGGATTGTGGTACAGACAAGAGGATGAGGTGAAGCTATGTGGCTTCACGGATGCAGATTAGGCAGGGAGCCCAATGGACAGAAAGAGCACATCTGGAGGGATCTTCAGTATCGGGTCGACAACAGTTTCTTGGTACAACAGGAAACAGAGATCCGTGGCACTCAGTTCAGCAGAGGCCGAGTATATGCAGCAAGTTTGGCTGCATGCAAGGCTATATGGATGAGGAAGATCTTGGTTGGGTTGTTTGGGTCACACTTGGAGCCTGTTGTGATTTATTGTGATAACCAGAGTTGCATTAAACTCTCGGCTAATCCAGTATTTCATGATAGATCCAAGCACATCGACATCAGGTACCATCATATCGGAGATTGTGTGTAGCGGAGAATCATGTTACTTTCATACATTCCCATGGAGGATCAGGATGCTGATATCTTGACGAAGGCGCTCACCAGGAGCAAATTCGAATACCACAAAGGCAAGTTAGGGGTTGCAAATAATCCATATCTTGTTGAGAGGGAGTGTTGAAAATGCAACAAGATGATGGAGCTTAATGAAAAGAAGTTGCCTTCACTAAGTGGGCCCGCAGGCTATTTTTGGCGCAAAGTCTATTTTTAGACTATGTCTATTTTTAGACATATGGATCATGGTCTATGAGTTGCAGGATGCTATTTATGGATGATTGGTCGTGTTGGTAAAAATAGATGGACCTATATTTTTAGACATATGGGCGGAGTCTATTTTTAGACTGCCGGTCAAAAAATAGAACAGTCGAATATTATTATCTCTTAATAATATTTGGACTGTAAACATTATCTTATCCTCTTGCAGCACTTCAGTTCGAGCTACGGATGTGGCACATGCAACTGCCAGAAGGAAATATGTTTTTCCTATGGGTTAGTTGAGCTATTGCATGATGGACTTCAGTTAGAACTCAAGTGATTGAGTTTGGTGGAGTTGATTGAGGAGTTGATGGAGTTGTGTTCAGTTTGACTTAACCTGATTATCCATAGATTGTAAATGAAAAATTTGCCTATAAATAGCGGATCGAATTGTATTAGTGTCTATAACTGATTTATTTCGGGTAATACTAAGTATTAAGGCTTCATCGGCCAGTGTTGCTAGATCTCGTGCACCATAATCTATGGTTATAGATCCAAATTGAGTAATGTGAATTAATTATTAATTAATTCACTAATTATTTACTCATAAATCAACTAAAGAATACATCAGTTAACTCAGTGCATGGACAGTTCAGTGGAGACAAGTGTTAGAGGTGGGTGAAAGGGTGAGACTACTATCAGTTGTGACTATCGCTGTGCATGAGATTTGCACAATCATTGATGGAGGTTGCCAATGAGGATTGCGCAATACAAGCCAAGGGAATTTGAACTTGGATCAGATCTATTCTCAACTTGGATTGCGCAGTAGAGGCAGGCAAACAGTGGAGGAGATTTGAACCCGTGACTTGTTCAGATCTGAGCTAGTTTGTGTGTAGCAGGTGGAGATAGTACTGAGTAATTGTGAGGAGTATTGTACTATGTATTGTTACATGTTCTCTATCATTATAATATACAGATAGTTGGGGGTTTTCAGCTGTATGCTTTCCCCATTACATACTGTGTTGATATGTGTGATTGATGTCTGAATGTGCGCATGCAATTGTTTTTTTAATTCTGCAAATTGATGATCAATGGTAGAGGAGGTTATGTATTATGCATGCATTCCGAAAATAGTGTATAATCAGGATAATCTCTGTGAATAAGTGTTATATTATTCAAATTTCTACATGGTATCGGAGCGAAGTTGATCATCAGATCTATTATTCAGAAAGTGATTACATTTATTTCTTCAGGCAGAGTCTGTAATTGGGCCAGGTAGCCTCTGGATTCATCCTTCTTTTAGAAGGTGAGATATCTGATAAATGCCCATACAGTCAATCTCTGTACGAGAAATAGTTTGTTCTCACAAATTTTAGATCAGAACCAGTTGAGTTTTGAGCTGGTGGAATTCGAATTTGCAGCAGTGTTTTCTTGGTGTCGAAGTTGAAATGTCTTTCAACGGATTGCGATTGGAGTATGCCCTTGAAGGCAGCTCGAATTATATTGCATGGAAAGACAAGATGGAGGCGGTGTTAGATGACAATGGGTTGAAGGAGTTCATAGATGCTGAGGTCCCAAAGCCTACTGATGCTGCTCAAGTTGAGGCTTGGCAAAAGAAGACATCAAAGTGTCGAAGGATTCTGTTGGAGGGCATGAAGGATCACATTGTATCCAGCCTGCATGGAATTGCTTCTCCATACTCTTTGCACCATCCATTGCCTCTTTGCACCATCCATTACCTCAACTTGTAAATTTTGTATATAAAACATCATATAAGAGGTTTTTCCTTGACCTTATATTCACCTAACATTCATTTACAAATTAGTTCAGAGTTTGTCAACACTACAATTTCATCAACCCTATGTGTCTTTGTTGCACATAGGGCTACTATGAGTGCATGATAATAGTCCTAGTTGTTTGTGTTATCATTCTTATTCGAGAGACTCATTGTCCTTTAAACTTCTTGACTTTCATTATCATACAAATTTTAGGCAATTTCTTTTTTTCATGGGTTTCTAAGAAGAGCTATCTCTAGGTAGAAGGACCATAATTTCACCATTTTGAATATGTGAAGAAATGACAAACATTAATTACCCCGTACACAATATCAGTTGTCTCAATACTTCCTAGATGTAACTAGCAACTATTCTCTATGCATCATCCTAGTCTTGAGGCATACCTAAGCTATCCTATAATATCCTAAAGCTTATAGTTAAAGCAAGGAAAATATCACTTAACATCAAGAATTTTTAAAACCCCATCTTGATATAAATGTTGATACTCACTCCTCTCTTTTACACAATATCTTCTACTCTTCTCCCTGCTTTGGATTAGTAGGACATATATCCTCTTCAAAATGGTTTGTTCCAAGTTTATCACTATTATATCCAAGTGAAATGCATAGTATTTCTTATGAAATATTATCATTTCAAGAAAAAAATTAATCAATAAACATGTTTTTGATCATTTTTGTGACATAGTTGTTATAGTTACTACTGACCTATATTATAACCCAATGGTCAACCTTTATTATGACCTATTTATCAACCTATAAGATGACTTGATTATTTACCTTGTTCTTGACTTAAATAACACCAAACAAATTTATTGCACAAATATGGTTGAAAATATTTAATACACCAAAAAGGTTGAAATGACAATAAAACTATGACCTCAATAGCAAATAAAAAATAACTATTGAAACTATGTTTGAAAAATTGGGCTCATGTTGTAGTGACCCCCACCACATTTTTCATTTCTCTCGGCACATCTTCTTATCATCATAGATTTTAAGTTTATGATGAATTTAGGAGGACATTTTCTCGTTTCTTCTTAGAAAAACTAAACATCAACTTCATTTGTCTCGATATTATCCACCTTAATACTCCTACCAATGGTAATAATAAGGTTATAAAAAAACTCAAGTAGATTGCAAAGTGAGCAAATGCATTTCTCAATATTCATCGCTTCACCTCCAATGTATTCTAATTGTTATATAAGAGTATTGGTGGAGTATTGATAAAATTTAGGTGGATGATCACCCTGCCACCATCCTTCATCTTGAAAACATATAACTTTTTCCTTGTGTCAAATCTCAAGTTCATCATAGAACTGTATTGGTGGAACTTCCCAAGCCTGTCCCAGAGATCCTTCGATGTCCACCTTCCCACCTAACCCCCAACCCAACACACTCATCAAAATTGAAATAGACAAGATAAGGAAAATAAAGGAAATGACATTTTCATTTATCGACTACCAATCCTCTTACTTCATAGTGTTAGTATCTTTGTCCTCCATTAATCTATAAATTATATGTTTATAGTGAGTTTGATCCACCAACACAAATCCTTAAGCAAATTCTATAATTCTACAATTCTTGTAAGTATTTTTAAGACTGGGTTGCAAGACACAATGTTAATATATCTTGGGTCCCTTGTTCTTGGATAGTATTGACATGAAGGGTTGGTCACAATTGCTACTCAACTCAATAGCCATTTAATGGATTTAAAGCGAATCCACCTCCAATATTCACGATAGTATCAAAATTCCACGTCA
>Ga0115853_100633_pt1 | contig 10236 bp, 9 predicted proteins | sample InSIn5gowninarea_FD_83867 | JGI IMG/M metagenome (GOLD analysis project Ga0115853, IMG submission 83867)
ATGCAGACTGGGCTGGAGATCTGGATCAGAGAAGATCTTCAAGTGGGTATGTGTTTAACCTATTTGGAGGTGCAGTCAGTTGGATGAGTAAGAAACAATCTATAGTGGCACTATCAACTACAGAGGAAGAATACATGGCAGCCACTCATGCAAGCAAGGAAGCAATTTGGTTGCAGAGATTTGTGTTCAAGTATGGGGTTAGTACAGGGAGCTATAAGGATAGACTGTGACAGCCAAAGTGCAATTTTCATGGCAAAGAACCCTAGTTACCATTGAAAGACAAAGCACATTGATTTTCAGTATCACTTTGTGAGGGATATGATAGAAGACAAAAAGGTGTTGCTAGTAAAGGTGGACACTTTGAAGAATACTGCAGATGCATTGACAAAATTGTGAGCTCTGAGAAGTTCTCTTGGAGTAGAGAAACAATGGGCATTGCAGGGCTGGATAAATGACTAAGCTCTCTTGTGGCCCCTTTTGGAAAGAAAACAACAAGGGGAGAATGTTGGGTTGTGTTATTCTTTCCATGACTAGCCCAGGTAGTGAACCGGGGGGTTAGAGGGGGGCAGGTAGCCCCCCTCTACGGGGTCAGGGTAGCGCCCCGGGAAAAAAAAAATTGGACCCTATATTAGGTTGGGCGGACCTACCTATGGTTTTGTGCATGATTTTCGAACATGGTTTTGGACGTGATGGTTTTCGGTCCATGGTATTGGATGCTTCGGCATGTATAAATATGTATTGTAACATTGAAAGGAACATAATAAAAAATCAATCTGGTAGTCCCTTTTTTGGGATCCAGGGGAAAATCTCTGTGTATATGTGTTTTATGTGTTATACTCTCGCATTGTTTATTTTTTGTGTTTTAGAATTCGTATGCAGGTAATTTCTATACGGGTTAAAACCTATAGTGTGGCCTCTCGCATTATTATTTTGATGGTGGATATTTGATATCATACATGATTGCTTTTATATGTTGAAGGGCCTTTCACATGCCTAATGGTTACACTAAAATGTAAAGTTCCTCCACTAATGGTATCCATGTTTAAGCCTTTTTTCACGACCATACCTTTCAATTGAATTAATTTCCATTAAGAATGATGTGTTGGGAATGTGTTATATTCTTTGCATGAATGGCCCATGCATGATAAATTTTACCACACACAATGGGGGGTCACAAGGGGGGCGGAAAGCCCCCATATCTAGGGGAGATTAGAGGGGGCACAAAGTCCAAAAAATGGGGCAATTTTTTACATCCATTTTAGTGGTTTTTGACACATGATTTTCACTTTTAGCCATTTTTGGTGCATGGTGGTTTAGCCCAGAGTTTTGCAATTATGATTAAGGAAATATAGTTGGGTTCTGATATAGAGTTAACGGATTTTGGGTTTATGGCTTCCATGGGATATACATGTTTTATTGTAACAATAGAATATGTTGTCATTGATGTCAAGCATTGATGTCACTGATGTCAGGCATTGATGGTTGCAAGAAGAATGATCAAAGAACATAGGAACACATGTTTGGGAGAAATTTTTAGTATATAGTATCATCTCAAGTCTACTTGGAAACTACTTATATGGATAGATCTTAAAAAGAGCTTTCCAGCAGTATATGGAATTCTATTGCCTCTTGGATCAAAAGATATGGCCAGTCAAAGGTAGTAAGACCAAAAGCCCAAGTTGTGGAGCTTGTAACAGCCCTAGGTTAAAAGTTCATGTAATAAAGTTAATAAAAGCAAAATAGGATAAGATCATGGAACACGTATTCCAAGCTAAATATTGGGAAAAACATCCTAGTGGGTTTCACTTTAGTTTATTATGGCTAAAGAAATTGGCAAAGGCATTAGCAAAGGCAAAGAGGCATTAATTGGCATTCATTTATGAAAATAAAGGAAAATAGGAGAAAAGGGAGATGAAGGGTCACAAATTTGCATGAGAGTAAAATTGAAGGAAAATTAAGAAAATAGAGGCCTGAATGATGAAGAATCTTCTGAGGATCAGTTCACATACTTTTGTCAATTTTAGCTTGGGCCAAGTGAGAAAGAGATAGAAGATAACCAAGAGGAGAAAGAAAGAAAGAAAGGAAAGCAAAGGAAGGACAAGGAAAGGAAAATGACAAGCAAGGAAGGTTTGATCAAGCAGCTTCAACGGGAAGATTTGCAAGTAACAAGTTTCATGTGTGATTTCCTAGCTGGTTTGTGAATGCATGGTACATGATTTTGTGTATTTGGTTCCTTTGTTGTCATTGGCATAGATTTTTCCGATTGTGACAGTGGTTTCGTCCTTGCATTGCTATGTCTGGATAGCCATGGTGTGATGGGATTTTTTCTGGTTGAGCTTTGGATTTCCATGAGGTTTTAGAACCAGGTTAGGTGGTCTCAGGAAAATTCCCAAGGGTTGGGGGTGGAGGTGGTTTAATATCTGGGAAGCCCTGAACAAGTGGGTGGAGACAGGAAAATTCCTCAAGGTAATGGTGAAGAAATTCTGAGGCATCCAAGCTTGTTTTGGGAATTGTGATCTCTTGACCATTTTTGGCGAGATCGTGGTAGCCTAAGGGTGGAGGTGATTTAATCCTCCAAAAGCCATGGTTTTTTATGTCTTGAGTTCCCAATTCATGCTTGAAATATGGCACAAGGGTGATTGGGTGAAGTAAAGATTTGGTTCAACCCAATCTATGGTCGAGTGGTATGTGGAAGTCCGTGACTTGGTTGGATTTTGTATAAGTTAATAAAAACTATTTTCTTATTGTGATTCATGAGTACTTGTACTTGTTATTATGTGGCTTTGATGGTTGTTCTATCATGGTTAATATTATGGTTATATGTTGGTTATAAGCATGGTTCCATAACATGTTCTAGCTATGCCTCTTGTTATGTTTTTATTAGTTGATTAATGGTTGATCAATGCATGGGATAACGAATGTTAGTGTAGCTATTATGAGAGGGCATTAGACCTTCTTGGTGAATCTCAGATAAGTTCCAGACTTTATGTTCAAGTATGCATTCATGACTTGTGGATTACATGTTCACCATATGTTTGACGAAATGACTGTCATGGTTACGCCTGATTAGGTCAAGTTTCTAATACAATTTTGTATGTTTAGTGATTTTGTTAAGTTACACCTCATTCTAGAAAGTCTCAGGAAGTTCTGGGCAGTGGTCTGGAGGCTGGCCTGGAATTGTGGCACAAATCTCGGGATTACAAGCACTGAACTTAGCAATTTAGGTGACAATCGCATACAACAAGGCTTGTGAGTGTGGTTGGAGGCTTTCAACCACATGTAAGCAGTGTCAAGGGTGTATATGGGGTTCTAGGTCACTGAAATGAAGTTCCAGCTCAGGGATTGACCACCTGGGGTGTTTCTTCAGCTCCTGGGTGATCAGTAGTCCTTGTAGGATGTCAGATTGTGGTTAGTAAGTCTCAGTTGTAAGACCCAATTCCTTAATTTGATCTAGGAGGTTAGGTCATGTCATAGTGGCACTATAGATTGTTTCTTACTCATCCAACTGACTGCACCTCCAAATAGGTTAAACACATACCCACTTGAAGATCTTCTCTGATCCAGATCTCCAGCCCAGTCTGCATCAACAAAGCCATGGATATACAAAACTCTGTCCAATCCTAGTCTTCCTTTATAGCACAAACCATAATCACTAGTGCCACGCAAATACCTGAAAACCCTCTTCATTGCTGTCCAATGCTCCTTCCATGGTTTTGACATAAACCTGCTCAATACTCCCACAACATGTGCAATTTCTGGTCTAGTACAGACCATCGCATACATCAGGCTACCGACTGCACTTGCATATGGAACAAGGGACATATCCTCTTCCTCTTCTTGTGTCTTGGGACACTGTTCAATGGATAACTTTACACCTACATGAATAGGAACCTTCACCGGTTTACTATCATGCATATTAAACCTATGCAATATTGTCTCGACATACTTCCTCTGGTTTAACCAAAGCTTCCTCTTTGCTCGATCTCTTTTAATTTCCATGCCCAAAATATAGTTTGCAGCACCAAGATCTTTCATGTCGAATTTGGAGGACAATTGGGTCTTCAAATCCTGGATAATTTCTTTGTCATTTCCAACCAGCAACATATCATCCACATACAAGACCAGATAAATAGCACGGTCACCAATTAATTTAAAATACACACAATGGTTTGTTTTGCTTCTGGTGAAGCCAAGTCCCCGTATAAATGTTTCAAATTTCTGATACCACATCCTTGGTGTCTGTTTTAACCCATACAGAGACTTCTTTAACTTGCATACCAGTTCTTTCTTACTCTTCACTGCAAAGCCTTCAAGTTGCTTCATGTAGATCTCCTCTTCCAAATCCTGGTGAAGAAATGTTGTCTTCACATCCATCTGTTCTACCTCAAAATCAAAAGCAGCAACAACAGATAAAAGTAATCTAATAGAAGCTACCTTGGCAACAGGAGAAAAAATATCACCAAAATCAATTCCTGACACCTGGGAATAACCTTTTGCTACCAACCAAGCTTTGTATTTCTCCACCTTTCCTTTTGTATTTGTCTTCTTCTTGAACACCCATTTGTTGCCAATGGGTTTCCTTCCAACCGATAACTCCACCAGATCACAAGCCTCATTTTTGTGCAAAGATGCCATTTCACAACCATGGCCTCTTTCCAGAGTTTTCCATCCTCTGAATCTATTGATTCCTTCACAGTTTTGGGATCATCGTCAGTAATAGATAAAGCAAAATTTGAACAGAAAGCAGATGGACTATACCTTTCTGGCTTCCTTCTTTCTTGAATTGATCTTCTCACACCCAGAGTTTGTGGCTCTTCATCTTTTGATTCCTCCTCTGCTGTAGAGTCCGATTCTTCCTCCTTTATCTCAAACTCTATCTTCTCAGGTTCCTTTGGTTGGACTTCATGTTTAATAACATCTTTCACCTCTCTGAACACCACATCTCAGCTGTACACAACTTTCCTTGTTACTGGGTCCCAAAGCTTATAACCTTGTAAACCATCCTTATACCCAATAAAAATTCACTTTTCAGATTTACTATCCAACTTGGTTCGTTTCTCCTTTGGAATATGTACATATGCATCACATCCAAATACCCTCAGATGTGAAAGAGAGGGTTTCTTACTAGTCCATACCTCTTGTGGAGTCTTATCCTCCAACGCTGATGAAGGCGATCTATTGACCTGGTAACATGCTGTCTCCACCGCATCTACCCAGAATTCCTGTCCTAACCCGGCACCACTGAGCATGCTTCTTGTCCTTTCCATCAACGTCTTGTTCATTCTTTCTGCAACTCCATTTTGTTGAGATGTATATTGAGTAGTCTTCTACCATGTTATACCACACTTCTTACAAAATTCTTCAAATTCCTTACTGCAAAACTCTCCACTGTTATCTGTCCTCAACACCTTTATCTTCTTCTCTGTCTGGTTTTCCATTAGAGCCTTATATTCTTTAAACCTGTCAAAGAATTCAGATTTCTTCTTAAGGAAATATATCCATGTATTCCTTGAGAAGTCATCTATAAATGATACATAGTACACACACTTACCCGGTGATGGAACCTTCACAGGTCCAAACACATCACTGTGCACAAGCTGTAATATCTATTTCATCCTCTTACTACCAGAGGGGAAACTCACCCGATTCTACTTCCCATATACACAATTTTCACAGAAATCAAAATCCAGGGAGATATTACTCATACCTTCTACCATACCTTTGCCATGAAGTATTCGAAGGCCCTTCTCTCCAATATGTCCAAGCCTTTGATGCCACATCATGGTCTTCTCTCCAGAGACCATTAGATTTTCTGATCCACTTTTAGGAACCACAAAACTGTTGCACCCATCAACAACAGTGCTACCTTGCAGCTTGTACAGAGTTCCAATCGGAACTCCCCGCATCAATACCAGTGCTCCCCGAACCATCTTGCAAGTATCCTTCTCAAACACTGTTTTTACACCTGCATCATCCAACTTGCTTACAGAAATCAGATTTTTGGCCAATGCAGGAATATGTAGAACACTCGGAAGTGTTCTAACACTTCCACCTTGCAACTTCAACTTTACTTTTCCACGACCAACGATTCTAGCCTTCCTATCGTCCCCTAAGAAGACATCATCATCATCGTATTTCTCATACTCGCAGAACCACTCTCTATGGGGAGTGAAGTGAAAGGATGCACCTGAGTCGATCAACCATGCCTCATGATCTACATGTGTACTTGAAGAAGCCAAGTACACATCCCCACCTTCATCTGAGGTGGTTTTCGCCTTTGTAGAAGGAGCATCATCAGATCCCTTTCCTTTGTCAGGAGCTTTAGAGTTACAGTCCCTGTTGTAGTGCCCTTCCTTTCTGCATTTCCAGCACACCACCTTTACAGGTTTTCCTGGAGATTTAGATCTCCCACTCGATGAATTATTTTTGTTTCTATTCTAGGACCGTCCTCGTACAGATAAGGCATCACCATTCTGGCTCTCCATATTTTTCCGTCTCATCTCCTCCATCAACAAGGATGAGACTATTTCATCAAACTGCAAGGCAGTTGCATTGCTACCTATTGCAATAACCAGACTATCCCACGAATCTGGTAGAGAACACAACAAACTAATGCACTTATCTTCATATGAAATTTTGATATCAACAGGCAATAACTGACTTACCACAGTATTAAATGCATTCAGATGCTCCGTCATTGAGTCTCCATCTTTCATCCTCAGGTTATATAGCTTTTTCCGTAGGAACAATTTATTCACTAAAGACTTAGTTTGGTACAAAGTCCCTAACTTGTCCCACAAATCCTTCGCCGTAGCTTCCCCTGATACATTCAGCAATACTGAATCTGAGACACACAATCGTGTTGTGCTCTTCCATTCTTCATTGGACACTCCCGTTGGTTTAGTACCCGAATCTATCGCGATCCACTGATCTTTATCCACCAACAAATCCTCCATCTTGAGTTTCCACAACTCAAAATTCTGACCATTAAATTTCTCGATCTCTATCTTTCCACTGCTCGCCATCTTCTTTCACCACCAGAATCGATCCCGCATATCTCCCACTGAACGGGGTCTACCACGGGCCCGAGCGAAACCCCTTAGCAACAGAGACGTCCCCTTGAAGCCCAAACAACTCTGATACCAAATGTAGGTTTTAACCCCGTACAGAAATTACCTGCATACGAATTATAAAACACAAAAAATAAACAATGAGAGAGCATAACACATAAAACACATATACACAAATATTTTCCCCTGGATCCCAAAACCGAGACTACCAGATTGATTTTTCATTATGTTCCTTTCAATGTTACAATACATATTTATACATGCCGAAGCATCCAATACCATGCATCGAAAACCATCGCGTCCAAAACCATGTGCGAAAATCATGGACAGAATAACACAACCCAACACACACTTGGAGCACATGGAAGGAGCCATTTTTGTGTGACACATTAAAGATCCCATCATCAGAAACATATGGATCATGATTTGTAGTTGGAAGTAATTAATAAGGAATGGGATAATAATTTCTTGAGAATCCTTGGAATAGACCATCATGGGTGTAGAAAGTTAATAACCAATGGATTTTTCTATAATGTAGTGAAAAAGGACGATAGCAAACTGATTTGCATATTGGTAGGTGATTTGTAGAATTTGAATAGTAGAAGGATATTAGGATAAAGAATCATAACATAACAATAAATATTAACCACATCATGATAAGGATGTGAGGTCGAGGGAACCTTATGATAGGAAAATATTGGTTTATGACACAATAATAAATATCAACTGCATCATGATAAGGATGTGAGGTCAATGGAACCTTATGATAGGAAAATATTGAGAATGTGAAGTTGGTGTCCCTTATGTTTGTTGCTTCCATGGCCATATCTTATGTATTCTTATGTGTATATTGTTTTCATGTTGTAAATATGAACATGTCCAAGGTGGGATTTGTCTATCTTCAATTGTAGTGTCAAATTTTCCTACTTGACCCTTATATGATTTTCAAAGGATCAAAAAGTTGCTTATTGCTTCAATAGGAGGGTCCATTTGATGCATAATTTTCCTTGTTTTGTAGCCCAATTAACCCTCTTTAAAAAACTAGGCTACCTCTATAGAATCTACCTCACATGAACTTTTATCTTGTTTATGCTAGCCTTAAAAGGCCTCCTAAACTCATATTCGGCATGCTAACCCACTCATTATAGTCAACCTTTAATTACACAAAAAACTTATCAGCGAATAAAATTAAAACAAGACTTGAACCATAAAGAGTGACATAAATGATATAAACAACCTTATTTAAATAACATCACATATCTATATAAGTATATTTATATCATTATATAATTGTTTAATTATATAACCATATTATTAACCCTGCCCACCCCCCCCCGCACACACACATATATGTATGCATGTATGTATGTATTATGATGATATTTAGTTAGTAGTGTTCATTATTTGATCATTTATTAGACTAATGTTAAGCCTATAAATATTCTTAACATTAGTTTAAGCAATGATCAAATAATTAACTCTAATAACTAAATATCATCAAAATACATATGTACATAGTTTTCAATCATGGTTTATCTTGTTCAACCATGCTTTATCGTAGTCAACATAGGCAATCACAGTCAATCATGGTCAACTTTTGTTAACTATAGATTTTTATGGACAACCATGATCAACCATGGTCAACCTTAGGTAACCATTGTCAAAATGGTCACCATTGACAAATGTTGTTAGCCATGGTGAACCATAGTCAACTATAGCCTTTCATGGGACACCATAATCAACAATCACTAAGCTAGTCTGACGTGGTCATACATAGTCTACATGGACATAAACGGTTAACCAAATTCATCATGTTTAGATATTGTCAACCATAGTCAACCTTGATCAACCATAATCAACCTTGGTCAACATGATCTTCCATTGTTGACCATGGTCTACCTTGATCAACCATAATACCATGTTCAATCATAGGAAACAATGGTTAATCATGGTTAACATGGGAAAAATGGTTGACCATAGTTTATCATAATCAATTATAGCTAAATATGGATAGCCATGGTCAACCATATTCAAATGTAGACAACTGTAATCAATCATCGTCAACCATGGTATACTAATCCTCCCCACACATGTTGGCAATTGACTAGAAACAACCATATTAAAGTAAAAGTGGCCAATATACACTGATCAATGCCATTTATTTTAAAATGTGGAAAATGGTGTTGATTGGTTTATATCAATCACTTTTATTTTAATGTGGTTGTTGCTAGTATATATAGGTTATATTTTCTCTAGGACAACTTGAGAGGGCCTAATGATTAAGAGCATGTGTTTCCTCCTAAAAAGTCATAGATTCAAATCCAAAGGGAGTAGAATATATACAACTTTGTAGACTTTAACAACGGTTGTGTGAAGGCAAAGCTTTTTCACATAAACAAAAAAGTCTCATAACAATTTTTTGTTTGACTTGAACGTGATGAAAACTCTTATATTTTATAGCAACTATATATATAAAAGGTCATGTAAACTATACACACAAAGAATAAAATGGTAAGTATCCTAGTACAAGGTAACAAGAAGTTAAACAATTGTAAGTATCCCAGTACAAGGGAACAAGAAGTTCAACAATTGAAAAAGGATGTCAACACAATAGAATAAAAGAAACACAAAGAAGGGTTTAGACCAGTAAAAGAAAAGAAACTTGGGTTGTGGAAATGACATGAAGAAAATTAGATTGCGACAAAAGTAAATGAATATCTACTTAACATTGGAAAAAAAACATAATAAGCTTTAAAAAAATAATAAGACATAAAAAAACATATTAACCACAATGCAAGACGAAATGAACCAAGAAGCAGTAGATGCACTGGACTATCTGGAATACATTGACAACATACACTATACTCTTGAGAGAGATGATGAGGATGATGATCGGATGACAAGCTACCACATCACACTGAGGAGGTTTGATAATCCTCTCCACAGAGAAAATTATGACCCTGACAGACAAAAGGAATGTTTTTATACAGCTATGAACCTCCAAAATTGCTCAGCCAATTTATTTTATTCCATACAGTCCTCATTTTTATTTGAAGGCATATCAGCAGAAGCCTTGGAACAAGAAGATCCTACACCAGAATGGTTCATTGAGTGGTGGAAGATATATGGTCTTTCAGCTCTAATCATCAAACCATATACACTCCAT
>Ga0115853_100634_pt1 | contig 10227 bp, 8 predicted proteins | sample InSIn5gowninarea_FD_83867 | JGI IMG/M metagenome (GOLD analysis project Ga0115853, IMG submission 83867)
TGAGGCACTACACCGTTGGTCGGCTTTTCGTGAAGCAGGCCGAGCTCGTGGAGTGCGTGCGGGTTGTCTTCGTCTGCTTGTGCTGCTGCGCGTTTGAGCCAGACGATTGCTTCGCGGACATTGCGGGGCTGACCAAGCATACCGTTGAGGAGCACCATTCCGAGTTTGTACATGCCTGCTGTGTCGCCGAGAGCACTGGCTTTGCGGTAGAACAAGACGGCGCGGTGATGGTCACGTCTTGTACCAGCACCTACCTCGTTGCACACTGCTGTGCGGTAGGTAGCTGCAGGATGGTTCTGCTTCGAGGCTTGGACATACAAGTTGTACGCCAGGCCCATTCCTGTAGTCGCCAGCCTCTTGATCAGCTTCAGACTCTCGGAAAGCAAAGTATCGCGGAACTTGCGTTGCTGCTTCGGGCCATCCGCAGGATCGTGTACTTTCTTGGCGGCTTCGATGAGATACTTTGCATAAGCGAATTGTGCTTCCGGATCCGGATCGCTTTTCATCCGCTGCCTGTACTCTGCGACAAAAGATTTGTTGAACGGCAGAGTTTGCTGTGGGACGGCAGAGTCTTTGGATTTGCGACGCGGGTTAGTGGAGGCCATGCCGGCGAGAGGGTTGGAGTTGGTGGACATCATTGAGAGCTGGGTGCCTTGGCGTGAGAGGAGAGTGGGACGGCCAGCGCCAGCAGGGGTTCCGGGAGGGATCATGGGCATCATTCCGGGTGCACCAGCAGCGGCACCGTAAGGATCGGCTCCGGGTGGGAAGCCTGGTGCTGCACCGTCGGGGAAGCCTAGGTAACCGGATGCTGCGGCAAAGTATGGATTCGACTCGTACGCAGAGGGGCCGCCAGCTGAAGGATAGGGCGCATGACCACCTTGGGCGGAGAAAGGATAGCCGGCGGAAGCGTGGTGGAGGGCCTGTGGCTGGAAACCAGGGTATTGAGCACCGCCATTCTGTGAGTAGTATCCTGCAGCAGCGGCCGCAGCGGCAGCATTGGGATCCCAAGGCATCTGCGAGCTATCTCCAGCGCCAGGGATGTGTCCATCCATTGAGCCAGCAGCGTATTGTGCTGGAGCTGGATACTCGCCTGGGGCGGAATGCTGACGGACACCTGCTCCGTAGTGACCTGCATGCTGAGAAGGAGGATTCCAGTCGGGGGCTGCAACTCCAGCGCCGCCTCCAGTCTGACCGGCGTGATAAGCGCTACTACCTCCGCCATGATGACTCGAGTGATCGTTTTGAGAAGGGGCAGATGCCGACGACGATGAAGTAGCATTGGGGTCCAGATCGGCCGCAGCTTGTTCGACCTGATCGGCGATCGCAGCCAACGAGTTCTCAGGTTGCACCTCTGCTGCCGATTGATGGATCTCTTGGGTGGCATACATAACATTGGCTCGCACCGAGGCAGCGCTAGCGACGCCCTTTGTAGACGCTGCATCCGTGGAAGGGTGGTAACCAACAGCAGGCGATTTGCTCCGTTGCGGCCCAAGCTTTGGTGTGCCATAGATGTTCATGTTGGCAAATGAATCGCCGAGGTCTGCGAGCGGCGGGGCTCTTGCAGAAGGGTCTGTAGCGGCGGACCCAAGAGCAGGCATAGAGATGTTGGACTGGGCGTACATGTTGGAAGAGATAGCAGGAGCCGGTGCGTTGTTGGGGTAAGCAGCGGCCGAGGCAGGATCTAACGCGGCAGAATGGGCATGCTCCGGATAGTTGCTACTGGTTTGACGTGGTGGACGGTACGCGGCTGTGGGAGGAGATGGATGGTGATGCTGCTGGTAGTGGTGGTATTGCGCGTATTGAGGTGGGTATGCTTGCTGCTGATGAGAAGGGAGGTTGGCAGTAGTCGCAGAAGAATAGTAGGATTGCGAGCCGGAAGAGTCGACACTTCCACCGCCGCGTGAAAGAGCAGCGTTGGAGCTGGAAGTTGAAGAGGAGCTAGGTCCAGGAGCGTTGGACGAGGCGGTGGAGTTCTGATGATGAAGTTGTGTTCCAGATGGTTGATACTGCTGCTGCTGCTGTTGTTGTTGTTGTTGTTGTTGTTGATAGTAACGCTGTTGCTGTTGTTGTGGGTTGGAGTCAAGATAGTCGTAGTTGGAGGCATATGCCGCCGAGAGCGACTCGTGAGACTCTGCTGTAGGCATGGCCATTATGATCTTACACACAGCTGCACGAATGCCAGCGCGCTTGTGGTGTGTGTGCGTGATAGGGGAGGGGCGGTTGTCCCAACTAACTCTTGCAGACTGCAGCGAACCGTGTAGGGGTGGGAATCTTCTGCGAGAGTCTAGACACAGGAAGTGGGAGTGCTGTATGGGTGAAGCGGCGGCTTGTGCTTAGAGGAGCACAGACCTCGACATTTGCGTATCCGTACCTTCCGGGCGAGCTCTTGATACTGGAAGTCCGTGAGTCCAGCAGCGGTGGTGTAATCTTCCCGTACGGAGGCCACTGGCAGATGATGTTGGCTGAAGGGAGCCGAGATGATAGCTGGATCGATGGTGATGATGTCGGTGAGTGCGTGCTATGTCCACTCGCTATAGTCACAAGAGGAAGTGCTGGCGGTGGCACTTTTGTGATTGTCACAAGTGAGTGTGATTCAGATGTCAAGTCAAATCGGAGTTTTGGACTCATCTAGTGCCTCTCTCTCTCACTGACACACACACACACACACACACACACTCTCTCTCTCTCTCTCTCTCTCTTTCTTTCTCACACACAGACGCGCTCAACTCTGGCCTTTCTCAGAAGTCACATCGAAGACCCCTTTTCTTGATTTGTTGATGGTGAAGGTCTCACATCCATGTGCTTCAAAATTGAAGCTCCTAATTTGAGAGAGAGGGGCTGTGCAGCTCAGCAGCACAAATACGCAATCCTCCACAACTCAGCCCACATCGTTGCCTCAGCTCGGCTCATCGGTCATTTTGCATTGCCTGTCTGTTCCTGTGCCCTCGTGGAGCATCTACAGTATCTATTTCCGCCAAGCCTTTTCCTCGCTTCGCCGACTTCTATCGCATCTCCTCGTCCATCTGCCCAATTAATTATCCCATTTGCACGTTCTCACGACTTCCACTTCTACCACCATCTCTTCAAACAACGTTCGCTTTAGAGGATTACCCACGCGCACATACACATTTCTTCTCAAACGGAACCGATAGCAAACGAACATGGGCCTCTTGGATAAGCTAGCCAGCAAGGTCAGCAATGCGGGCGGTCGACCCAACTCGCAACAATACGGTGGCGGCGGAGGCTACGGTCAACAGCCTCCTTACCAGCAGCACAACTCATACGGAGGCGCTCCTGGTGGTGGCTACGGCCAGCAGCACTCTTCCTCCCCCTACCCTCCTGCAAACTCTTCTTCTCAACCACCTGTTTCCTCTTCCACATCAGAAAAGCCCAAGGACGACGACCGACCTTTGCCAGACGGATGGGTGAAGCAGTGGGACAACAATTACAACCGATACTTCTACGTTGACACCCGTGCTACACCTCCTCGTTCCATTTGGGTTCACCCTAATGACGAACACAGCTCTTCCTCTGCTACCCCTGCTGCTGGTGGATACGCTCCACCTGCCGGTCCTCCTGGCGGTGACAACCGCGCATATGGTCAGCAGCCACAAGCATACGGTCAGCCACAGTACGGCGGTTACCCACAACAGGCTCCTTACGGTGGCGGATACGGTCAGCAGCCCATGTACGGTCAGCAGCCAATGATGGCACAGGGTAGCAGATTCGGCGGTATGGGAGGCGGTAAGGGAGGCGGCATGGGCGGTGGCCGCTTCGGTCGTGGAGGCGGTGGCGGTATGGGTATGGGTATGGCTGGTGGTGCAGCTCTCGGTCTCGGTGCCGGTATGCTCGGTGGTGCTCTTATCGCAGATGGCATGAACGATTCTTACCAAGACGGGTATCAAGACGGTGCCCAGGATGACTTTGGTGGAGGCGACGACTTTGGCGGCGGAGACTTCTGAGCTCGCAACTCAAATCAGGGCCTAAGCTGATCCTGCCTCGCCTTATTCCACACCGATGTGTACATACTCTCTTGCCTTCCTCCTTCCACAATCCGTTCCTGCCCCCTCTATATTGTTTCCGCTGTTGTACCAACACTTCATGTATATGCTCTAGTCCCCATGCTGTCATTCAATGCACTTGTCCGATATCGCCTTCGAGACAGTGTGAGACTCGGCTATGTAGGCACGATTCGCAGAGGGGCCGTGCGAACCGAGATGTTGGCCTTGGAGATTATCGGCTTTATTGTTAGGCTTCGCTAGTGAACAATAAAGAGCCATCGAAATGCGATCACGAATCGGCTGCCAAATTACGGATCCGAATTTGACAGGGCGCTGAGAAAGCTTCGGATTGGTAATGCACCTTCTCTCGCTACTTCACCACTATCTCGTCACTTCTTCTCACTCGCTTTGATCGCGACCACCTCATATTAGCCCTTCCTCTAGGTTCTCAGCAGCCGACTCGTCATTCCGACGCACAATTCCTTTGAAGACCACCGCTTTCCTTCACCCACTCGGATCTGATTTCACAAAATGTTTGCCAGTCGCACCAACCTCATGTCCCGCTCGCTCCGCCGCTTGGCCGCTACCCCAGCTCCCTCTCACGCACCCTCGTCAGCCACCTTTGCTGCACGATTGAAGAAGTCCACTAACATCACTGGTCTCGACGTCTCCACCAGCCCCTTGGCCGAGCTCCAGTCTCGTTACAGCAAGACTCTCTCGCTCCTCACCACTTTCCCTGAGTCTTCAGTTTACCGACAAGCAACTACCGCACTCACCCAGCAGAGACTCGACATTGTCAGCAAGGCAGCAAAAGAAGCTGACGCAGTGAAGAACAACGCAGACCAGCTTGAACAAGTCTACGAGAAGGCAGAGCAGGAGTTGGACGCAGGACAGTTGGAGCAGGTTCTCGAGCAGGCTGTGGCGGAGTACAGACTCGCTGCTAAGATGGTTGACTGGAAGGCGTAAGTACCGCCCCACTTCAAACGAAGAAGACAGCTGAATTCAAGTAGAAGAGCGACATACTGATACATGACTTCTTGCCTCCGTTCTTTGCGTTCGCGCTTCGATAACAGATGGGAGCCACTCGAGCACCCTCCTGCGCCAGGACAGTGGGCTTACTTCTCGATGGCTGAAGAGGCAGGTGAAGGTGGTGAAGACCAGAACGTCTCTGGTGGCAAGAACTAAGCTTGTCCCACCCACTCGACCCCTATAGCTCACGCACGCACATATATATAGCTCGCTCTCGGTTTTTGTGAATCACACATTCTCGGCACACACTCAAGTTTGTGATCGTTTGCATCTTCTCTTTTGCTTCTAGTTCGGGGAGAATTATGTCTCCCAACTTCCAACACCAAGACAGCGTTCCATGACCCACTTGCCCTGCACGCCCTTCCCATCCAGCCACTTGATCAATTTACTCAAGTCGCTCTTCCTCCCTCTCTCTGCGCCCCTCTCTACCTCTGGCCAATCAGTGATATCTTCGAATCCTGGAAAGGCTTTGGCGACGTCGGGTTCGGTGAGCTTTTCAGAGATCTTCTTGTGTGACGCTGGAATGTCGGACCAACTTGTTGTCTTGATTGTGGACCAGAATGAGTCCATGGCTAGACTTGCTGTTTGTAGGGTAGAAGGTGAAGAAGAGGAGGAGTTCGGTGGAAGTGGATATTCGATAACGATGAGACCAGGTTTACCAGCTAACAGGAAACCGGTGAGAGGTGGAGTGGAGGTGAGAGCAAGGTTGCAGATGTCTTGCCGTTTGGATTTGGTGCTTAGTGATGGTAGGTAGTACCATGTTCTGTGAACCCTTGTTGCTTTTGAGGTTTCGGCGTTGTCTGTTGCGTTTTGTACGCTTTCCGCTGTGCTGCTGTTCTCGTCAGGGGTAGCGAGGGGTACAGAGAGTAAGTACTCCGAAACGTCTTCAATAGCTCCCAAGACCTTGCCCACCGTATCCTCTTCCTCATCCTCGTTCCCTGCCTCCCCACTCTCGCCTTCCACCGTGCCGAGTATCGCATTCACCTCATCAACCCGCGCTCTGTCCAGCCAGGTCGGCGCATCTTTTGCACTGACCCACATTCTTACTCCCTGCTCCTTTCTCTTCCCTTCCGCTGCAGCACTTCTCCTCAACTTGAACACTACGTTGACTCCCACCGCCCTCGCTGCCTCTTGTGGATCAGCACGGACCTTCAACGCCAGTACAACTTGGTCTCCGATCGAGTCTTTGATCTTTTGCGCTTTGTCTGAGCCAAGCTCATCTATAGCAAGTTGCAGATAGTCTGCGAGAAGACGAATGGCCGCTTCGTCGGTAGGGGAGAGATGAAGCTCGTCCGTGCCAGACCACATTGCAGAGAGGAGTTCGATGGAGGAGAGGATTGAAGAGAGGTCCTCTGGTGGTAGGATGGGGTTCTTGCTACCCGAGGCAGCGTTTGTTGCAGTCATTTTTGCGATAGTCTATCCAGATAGACAGTGGTGGGGACTCGGTCGGAAACGAGGGCGACTGACTACAAGCACAGATGGTGGGTCTTGAACCGGAAAGGGAAGGTTCACTAGGGTCTCGAGGCTGGAAGGTGGGAGCGTTCTTCTCAAAGGTCCCGAGTTCCGAGAAAATATAAGGTCTAACAGAGGCAGATCGGGGAAAAAAGGAGAGGAAATTAACTCCACCTCGCTTAGAAGTGCGCTTTCCATTGATTGCATCACTCGAAGCACATGCCACATACGCCTGATTCTTCTCGAGCTCGTGTTTTACTTTTGTCACAAAGATGCAAACACTGATTCGCGATTCTTCAATGATACAGCACCTTGAAAGCATCACATGCCTGAGAATCGGTAGAATCTATATAGAACAATGGTCATGGCAAATTGCAAGTGAGAACAAAAGGGAGCGGTGTTGAATGAAAAGAAGAAGCAAGGTGGACTTTTTCACTGCGAAGAGATAGTGTCCTTCACTGGCTCTTGAGGGACGAATTCTCTCCAACTGTGATCAGCAGCCTCCTTGTGCTGCTTGATGATCTTGTCACCTGCACTTGGGATTTGTGTGATCGCTGCCATGCTTACCAAACTGGCCAATGTAATACCCTGGGCCCACACTCGTGCCTGGACCAGCTTTTGGGCGAACGTCATGGGCTGTGTGTGAATGTAGGCAAAGATGCCACCCATACTGGTGGCCCAAGTGGCGGCCACGACGGTGAACTTGTTCTCCTTGGCCCAGGTGAGCGCTTTGTCACGAGAAGAGAGTTCGGACCACTGACGTTCTTCTCGAGATTGGTACCTGCGTTGAACGGCCGCACCAGCGTCGGTGTAGTGGGCTTGATCGAAGGCGATACCTGCTTTGTCGGCTGCAATGACACCGGATCCGATAGCGATGGAGGAGACAAAGAAGAGCTTGATTGCAGGAGTAAGGTTGCGGAATGCAGGCCAGGATCGGTTGAGGAGGAATGCGGTTGGTGCCGAAAAGGCAAGGCCTGTACCGAAGCCTTTAGCTGCGGCTGTGACTGAGGCGTTGTATTGACTGCAGAGAAGGATCCGTAAGAAGGGCAGGGTCAGTGATGAGAGCAAACAGCAACAAGCTATGATGAAGAGTAGAATTGGTAATGCTTACGCCTCTCGTCGCTCTACGTCTCCGACATCTCGATGTGTTCCGTAGGACATGGTTGTGGAATGCTTCCCCGTTGGTAGATCGAAAGGATATTGGTGGTCGCTAAGCTGCTTGTCTGCTTGTGGTGGGCTGACTGTAATTGACAGTGACCTGTGTACTCGTATATAGATGGTGGGTGAGGGTGTGAGTGTGTGTGAAGGAAGGGGTGACTTACAGCAGTTTCGAGGGTTGTATCGAGTTCACTGTTCGAAGCAGGACAAGTTTTGCCGCTCGGCCAAAGCCGTGTGACGCGAAGAATTTCCGATGTTGGTGAGTCAAGACAAAAAGTGGAGATATTCGGCTTGTTTTTGTTTTTTTTTGCCTCGAAAAAGTGATGATGATTTATGTCGATCTCACATTGTCGCAAAAAGGCGCTTAGAGTCTCGATCTTGAATTCATTTTTGAAAAGGGGAAAGCAGCTGATTTCGTGGGACGTGAGCTGCTGTGCCTCTCTCTCTTCGATATTCAATCGCAGATCGGAATTCCAACTTGAAACATACAGAGAGGGGAACATGGAAAGAGGAAGAGGAAGAGAGAGACAGGGAGAGTGCCGTGTTGCAGTGAAATGGATTGGCGGGAGCGCGCAGGTCCCAATTGCGGCTCTTTGCTGCCGTGTGCTTTCTGTTTCTGTGCTTCAGCTGCACTGTGACTGCCAACTGATGCGACTCAGCGCGGCGGTTTGAGCTCGCCCGTCGGTCGATTCTCTCTCACTGCCAATTGAGAGTTGAGAGTGTGAGTGTGAGAGAGAGCCAGTGAAACCATCATCTATCATTGCTCATTGTTGTCCTGTCCATCACCATCAGCCATCAACCACCAACTATTCCATCCAACTTTGTTCATTAGGTCGTCTCGCCATACACTTCCTCTCGACCTATACCACGACCCTACACCGTGACCTTGCATCCACCTGCGTTCTCGATCAAGAACTTCCACGTCTCCTGATCTTGCTCTCCTACACGAAATAGATCACCTCGAGATCGAAGCATCATAACAGCAGCGACACCTCCTTATCTGGCTCCTCTATCATCAGGCGCTCATCCAGCTATCACTTTGAGCGAATCCCCGCAGCTACGGCCTCAAATTCATCTCAAGGAGTACGCCCGCTTCAGCCTCCTAGCTGGTCCCATGCTGCTCTGATCAAACGCTGGCTGTCTGATCTGCACCGCGGTCCGTCCTCGACAACCTTGCTCTGCTTATCGACCCTGTTTCCAGCACCGATGAAGCGGCCACGCTCATGAGCTTCTCCTCTGCCAATCTACAAATTTCACTACAGTAACGACACCTCTTTATCACGCATCATAACGACCATCTATCACGCACGCATCTTTGCGGCTACCACAACAGTCCCGACTCAACTGATTCGCACGCTTTGTTCTCATGTGTTAGCGACTGTGGAGTTCGACCCGACTTTACCGTACTTTATCACCAGTCCTTGATTGCATCCGCATCGCACCAACCTTAACCTTCTCACCTGTCAGGGTGCACGCTACACTTCGACCTCGGCAGCAACGTGCAACTGCTGCTCTCGAGCTCTATCTGACAGAGCCCCACCATGCCGCCAGGTGCCGGAGCAGGGCCTGGCGTCCCTCTTGACAAAAGGACGACCGCCTACGAAAACATCTTTGGTCGTCCAACAGCCAAGCCAAAAGGCCCGCAACCGCATGCCTTCGGTCAGCCGCCCAACCCTGGCGCCTTTCGCGGCGCTCCCAACTCTTATGCCGTGAACCAGCGATGGAACGGCGTTCCTCCTCCAGCGCCCTATTCCGCAGCACCCTACACGCCTAACGTCTACGTGGACCCGTCCATGGTGATGTCCGCCAACGCACCAACACAAGCCGCAGCTTCACCATATTACCCTTCCGGCGCCGCACCCTATCCAACAGCATCCGACGCCAGCCTTCCGTACGACCCGCACGCAGATCGCAGAATCAGTACCGTCCCATCCATCGCCAGCTCCGATCCCAGAACATCCATCTCTGGTTACTCTCAGTACAACGGCCTCGCAGGCAGCGCTGCAGATGCGTATCGTGGTCCACCCACATCAGCAACCCCCGCCAGTGCTTACGCCAGCAGCTACCTCAGTCAGCAGACCAACGGCGGCAGCAACAGCAACAACACAGCGTTCCCACAACACGCCCAAGCGCAATCGGGCAATTCCAATTCAAACGCTGTTTCACCACGCGCTTCGGTCGTCTCAGACTCGTCCCTTCATGCGCGCAGCGATGGCTTTGGTGCCGACCTCGCCTACAGTCTCGACCAGGTCACTCTTGACACGAGCGATGGGCCACCCCAATTGCCGAGTTTTGAAGGCAGCAAGCCTGAGGGCCAGAGCAGCTTTTGGTTTGGTGAGGCTGACAACGGCCGCACACCCACCAGTCCCCAGTCGGTTGCGAGTCGCAAACTCGGCAGCTTTGGCTCGCAAGGACAAGCCGCTCAGCTTGCCGTCACGTCGTCAAATGCTGCCTCGCCTCGTATCGATGGCAACGGCAACGGTAACGGCATTGGGTACGGTGCAACATCAGTAGATACCGTCAACACTGGCGGCGATGAAGTGCAGCAGACCGCTTCACAAGACCAAGAAGTCTACTCCAATGCCTT
>Ga0115853_100425_pt1 | contig 10220 bp, 10 predicted proteins | sample InSIn5gowninarea_FD_83867 | JGI IMG/M metagenome (GOLD analysis project Ga0115853, IMG submission 83867)
ATAAAGGTGGTATGGCCGGCTTGTTCTTTATGGCGGCTACGCTGGTGGTAGTGTCGTTTTCGTGTACCGGGCCCATCATTGGCACTTTGCTGGTAGAAGCGGCCTCAAAAGGCGAACGATTGGCCCCGGCATTGGGCATGTTTGGCTTCTCGCTGGCTTTAGCTATTCCGTTTACCATATTTGCCTTGTTCCCTTCGCTGTTAAAATCGCTGCCTAAATCTGGCGGATGGTTAAATAGTGTAAAAGTAGTTTTAGGATTTTTAGAACTGGGTTTTGCGCTTAAGTTTTTATCTAACGTTGACCTGGCTTACCACTGGAACTGGTTCGACAGGGAGATCTTCCTTTCGGTTTGGATTGCCTTGGGTGTGTTTTTGTTTTTATACCTCATTGGTAAAATCAAGTTTTCGCACGATAGCGATGTACCTTATCTATCGGTTCCGCGTACATTTTTTGCCATAGTGGTATTTGCCTTTGTGGTTTATATGGTGCCTGGTTTATGGGGCGCACCGTTAAAATCTATAAGCGGGTTTTTGCCTCCTATAGCCACTCAGGATTTTAACTTAACTACCTTTAATGGCGGCGGTGAGGCAGCCCCTGCGCAGGCCGTATCTATCAAAACTAAAAAGTACGAAGATCTTTTTGTAAATGGCAAACATGCAGGTTTGAACGAGTGGTACGATATGGAGCAGGCTTTGCAGGTGTCGAAAGAGCTTGGCAAACCTGTTTTAATTGATTTTACTGGCTGGAACTGCGCTAACTGCCGTAAAATGGAGGCCGATGTATGGAGCGATGCTGCAGTTCATAAACGCCTTTCGAACGATTTTATATTGCTTGAGCTGTACGTGGATGAAAAAACAGAGTTGCCAGCGGCCGAACAGGTGGTGTCTACTTACAGTGGTAAAAAAATTAAAACTATTGGGAATAAGTGGAGCGACTATGAAGCTAAAAATTTTAATGTAAATTCGCAGCCATATTACGTAATAGTTAACAGCAAAGGTGATGTGCTGGTACCGCCCCAGGGAGCAAACTACAGCGTAAATAATTATATTGAATTTTTAGACAGCGGCAAAGCCGCCTATGAGAAAAACAATGGCAGAAATTAAAAATATAGGAGTTTATACATCAGGAGGTGACTCTCCGGGCATGAATTCCGCTATACGGGCCGTAGTACGAACGGCTTTATACTACAATTTAGAGGTTACGGGTATACGCCGCGGTTACGAGGGTATGATAACCGGTGATCTTTTCCCGATGGATCGTAAATCGGTAGCTAACATCGTTCAGCGTGGTGGTACTATTCTTAAAACTGCACGCAGCGAAGAATTCAGAACTCCCGAAGGACGTCAAAAAGCATTTAAACAGTTAAAAAGATACGGTGTTGATGCCCTTGTAGGTATTGGCGGCGATGGTACGTTTACCGGAGCAAAGGTTTTCAGTAATGAGTTTGGTATTCCTATTGTTGGCTTGCCGGGCACCATTGACAACGATTTACAGGGTACCGATTTTACTATTGGCTACGATACCGCTATTAATACGGTTGTGGAAGCTGTAGATAAGATACGTGACACGGCCGAATCGCACGACCGCTTGTTTATTGTTGAGGTTATGGGCCGCGACTCCGGCTTAATTGCCTTGCGTACGGGTATTGCATCGGGTGCCGAAGCTATATTAATTCCGGAAACCAAAACTAACATCGAGGCTTTGTATCATCGCTTAGAGCAGGGCCGCAGAGATAAATCGTCGAAAATATTAATTGTTGCCGAAGGTGACGAGGCTGGTGGAGCTTTTGAAATTGGCCGCTTAATTAAAGAAAAGTATCCTAATTACGATACCCGCGTATCGGTATTGGGCCACATGCAGCGTGGCGGGCATCCAACCTGTATGGACCGCGTATTGGCCAGCCGTGTAGGTGTTGCAGCTGTTGAAGCGTTAATGCATGGTCACAGCCATGAAATGATAGGAATTATTAACGGACAAATTTCATACACACCATTTGAAAATGCTATTAAGCATAACGTTGAGGTTGATGCTAACTTGTTAAGGATTGTTGATATCCTTTCATTATAATAAAGTAAGATACTATAAAGGAAGCCGGTTAGTCCGGCTTTTTTTGTTTTATGGGCTTTGGTTTTTCTAATTTTAAACGTGGTTTAAAATCAATTCTCCAATCTGTTTTATAAATATAAAATTATTTTTATCTTTGCAGCCCCGCAGAAAGAACTCCGGGGACATGTTGAATACATAAATAAGAAAAAAGAATGGCAACTAAAATCAGATTGCAAAGACACGGTAAAAAAGGAAAGCCTTTTTACTACATCGTAGTGGCAGATGCACGTGCACCACGTGATGGTCGTTTTATTGAGCGTTTAGGTTCATACAACCCAAACACTAACCCGGCTACTATCGATATTAATTTCGATAAAACTTTTGATTGGGTAAATAACGGTGCTCAACCTACCGATACTTGCCGCGCTATATTATCATACAAAGGCGTGTTGTACAAAAAACACTTAGCAGGTGGTGTTAAAAAAGGTGCGTTAACTCAAGAGCAGGCCGATACTAAATTTACTGAATGGTTAGACCAAAAAGAAGGTAAAATTACCGGTAAAAAAACCAGCTTAACTACTGCTAAACAAGACGCACGTACAGCTGCTTTAGCTGCCGAAGCTAAAAAGAAAGAAGAAAGAGCTGCAGCTATCGCTGCTAAAAATGCTCCAGTTGCCGAAGAAGAAGCTCCTGCAACCGAAGAAGGTGCTGAAGCTGCTGAATCAACCGAAACAGCTGAGTAATTTTTAAAATATAATTTACGCAATAGCGAAGCTGCTTTAACCGGTGCTTCGCTATTGTTGTTTACAGACTTTTTATAATGAAAGCAGAAGATTATTTTAGAATAGGTACCGTTACCAAAACCCGTGGCTTAAAAGGTGAACTGCAGGTTTATACCGATTTTGACGGCTTGGAAGACATTAAATTCACTGCCGTATTTTTGGATGTGGCTGGTAAACTGGTTCCTTACTTTGTTGCTTCAATAAAGTATCCTATGCCTAATACGGCCTATTTAAATTTAGAAGAGGTAGATCATATTGATAAGGCTGCTATGCTGGTTAAGAAAGACCTGTATTTGCCCAATAAGCTTAAGCCTGAAACAGACGAAGACGAGTTTACGTTAATGGATTTGGAAGGCTTTATGGCCATTGATGAAACCCATGGCGAACTGGGCGAAATAACAGAAGTGACAGAATATCCTCAACAGGTTATAGCATCGGTACATTATAAAAATCGCGAAGTACTGTTTCCTTTAAATACCGATTTTATTAAAGGGATAGATATTGAAGGCGGCGAGGTTTACCTTGATTTGCCGGAAGGTTTGCTGGATGTGTATTTAGGAAACGATAGTGAGTAGAGGGTGGCAATAAGTGTCATAACCTTCTTGCTTAACCTCTCAATACATTTAGATTAATCCATCTTTACTGTTTATCCTCTATATTTAAAAAGCATGCGTTTCGATATCATTACTGTACTTCCCGGCTTGCTCGAAAGCCCCTTTGCTCATTCTATTTTACAACGTGCGCAAAAAAAAGGTATAGCCGAAATTTATGTGCATAACCTGCGCGATTACTCTACCCATAAGCATAAGAGTGTAGACGATTATCCGTATGGCGGGGGGAGTGGTATGGTAATGATGATTGAGCCGTTTGCTGCCTGCATAGAAAAACTTAAAAGCGAACGCGAATATGACGAAATCATTTTCATGAGTCCGGATGGCGAAACACTGAATCAGCAGATCGCCAATAAAATGTCGGGGTTGCAAAATGTAATGATACTATGCGGGCACTACAAAGGCATAGACCAGCGCATACGCGATTTGTATGTAACCCGTGAGCTTTCCATCGGCGATTATGTACTATCGGGCGGAGAGTTGCCTGCAGCCATTGTGGTTGATGCCGTGGTGAGGCTTATTCCTGGTGTACTGTCTGACGAAACGTCGGCCCTTTCCGATTCGTTTCAGGATAATTTACTTGATGCGCCTATTTATACGCGCCCTGCCGACTGGAACGGCCACCGTGTGCCCGATATATTACTGAGTGGTAATACTCCTGAGATTGAAAAGTGGCGTTTTGACCAGGCTGTAGAACGTACGCGTAAACGCAGGCCCGATTTGTTAGGTGAATAAGTTTAGAGTTTAAAATTACAGTGACGAAAGGTGATAAGTTGCCCTCCCGAGCCAATTTTAAATTATTTAAAACTTTTTTCAAAACCTCTTTCATTATTTAAAAAATATACCTATTATTGCAATCCGATTTTTACGGGCTAAAAATCGCTTTAAGAGCTTAAAATCATGGATTTAGTAAAATTTGTTGAAGAGCAGTCAGTAGAAAAAAAGCAGCTTCCTGTGTTTAAATCAGGTGATACTGTAACTGTACACTATAAAATTAGAGAAGGTAACAAGGAACGTGTGCAGCTGTACCAAGGTGTAGTTATTCAGCGTAACAGTGCTGGTAGCACCGAAACCTTTACCGTACGTAAAGTATCAAACGGAATTGGCGTTGAGCGTATTTTCCCTGTTAACTCTCCAAACATCGATAAAATTGATGTAAACAGCCGCGGTAAAGTGCGTCGTGCTAAGTTATATTACCTGCGCGAACTTACTGGTAAAGCTGCTCGTATCAAATCGAAACGCGTTTAACTTTATTGGTGTAATGCCCTAAAAGGGTTAACACTGTTTATAATATTAAAAAACCCGATAGCTGTTTAGTTATCGGGTTTTATTTGTTAAGCTGTTGGGTAATTAGTTTATGCTATTACCGACGCGGTGTTGGTTGGCTTGCGTTTTAAAATAAGTGCGCTAATTAAGGTTACAACAATTCCAACGGGTAAGATTTCGGCATAGGTCATTATTATTACCCAAACAGGGTTCTTATACATTTCTTTGTAGCCGGCCATGTCGGCAGCTTGTTTGCTTAGTTCGGCATGAGTAGCGCCTTCGGCTTTAGCTTGCCTCATTGTAGCTGCTATGTACTTATCCATAAAATCGGGCACAAAGAGGTAATAATCAAATAGCCACACCACTACATAAACCGTAGAACTTATTAAAGTGATAAGTCCGCCAATTTTGAGTGCCTGTAAAAGTGTTATAGTTCCGTTGTTAAACTTATCGCGGTAGTTTTTAATGCCAACAAACACAAACGAAAAAGCAAGTAGCATGCCGGCATAACCTACCAGCATACTGCCTTCAAAATTAGGGTTATGGTAACACAATGTAGTTGCTACTAACATAAAAGCAGCCACTATTAAGCCCGATAGCAGGCCAAATATCCATACGTTTTTTTTCATATCATTAAATATTTTAGTGCTTCAAAATTGCAGTTTGGCGGTGTTACAGGCGTCATACTTTAGGGTGATTTTCACAATAAAGGTGCGGTTGGTCCTTTAGCATGAACAGCATCAGGGTATAAGGCTCATACGTTTCGCCTTTTCAATGGCTTGCGTCCGGCGTTTAACTTCCAGTTTTTCAAATAGCCGGGCCGAGTGTGTTTTGATTGTGTTAAGCGACACAAATAATTGATCGGCTATTTCCTGGTTACTCAAACCTGTAGCCATATGCTGCAGCACCTCCAGCTCACGCCTACTCAAGTTTAACTGAACAAGGGCATTTTCATTAAGTACAAAATTGGTTTCAGGCCTTATGTATACTTCTTTTTCTATCACCCTGGTTTGTACCTTAGGTTTTGCAAGCTTAAGTGCAAGCCAAATACCTAAAGCTGTAAACATAACCGCAATTACGCCCGCATATATTTCGAAAGAGTGGCGTATAATGAGTAACCGCAGCTCGAGCCATTTAAGCACAAAAAGCAGCAAGGCCAGCAATACTCCGTATAAAATATTTTGTTTATGCCTGTTCAGGAAGTGAAAGGTCATGAGGTTTCAGATTACTATTGTATCCGAAAATAAGAATTATTTTTTGTTGCAGATAATAGTAAGTACATGAATACCAAGACCACTTATATAGGGTTACGCACATTAATGTAATACAGTAACACCCTCGCCTGTAGTTACCGGCTCCTTAATGAGCCTGCTGCCTATAAAGTATACGATAGCAGCAATTGCTGCCGTGCCAGCCATAATAGCCGCTAACGGAATAGCCGTAAGTGCATGAAAGAAACCTATGCCCATTGATGCCAATGCTCCCATGCCTAGTTGCAAAGCACCCATTAATGCAGATGCAGTTCCGGCATTTTTGGCAAATGGGGCCAGTGATAAGGCCGATGCGTTAGGGCTGATAAGACCAATGCAGCATAGTATGATAAAAAGCATAACGAGCACGCCTGTTAAGCCTAGCCATCCTGTTGCTGCTACGCCAATAAACACAATGCCTGCAATAACCTGTACCGTTAAAGCCACAGGTACAATTTGCTGACTGGTATAACCTTTTTTAAGCAACCAGCTGTTTACCTGGCTCGAACCTATAAAGCCAACCGAAAGGCCGGCAAAAATCCATCCGTAAGTTTTTTCGCTTACCTTGTACATTTCCATAAAAACAAGTGGCGAACCGGCTACATAGGTAAATAAACCGGCAAATGATAATGCACCCGTAAATACGTAAGTAAAAAATTGAGGATGCTTTAATACCTGCCAAAAGCTGCTGAGCATAGGCCCTGGTTTTAACGAAAGGGTACTATCGGGCACATAATTGTCTGGTAGTGCAAATATTACTGTAAGTAAAATAACTACTGCAATAATAACCAGGATTAAAAATATAGCATGCCAGCCAAACGATGCTGTTACATAGCCGCCTACAGTTGGCGCTATCATAGGCGATGCGCCTACAACCAGCATTAAGAGGGCAAATACTTTGGCATTATCCTGCACCGGGAATATATCGCGGACCATGGCCACAGCAGCAACGCTGGCAGCGCAACCGCCTATGGCCTGTACAAACCTTAATGCAATTAACGATTCAACAGTATGAGCCGTCATGCAGCCAAATGAGGCCAGTAAGTAAACGGCTAAGCCGGCATATAAAGGCTTTTTACGTCCATACTTATCGAGCAGCGGCCCGTAAAGCAGTTGCCCTGCCGATATACCAATGAAGTAGCTGGAAAGAGAAAGGGCCACACGCTCGGCAGTAGTATGCAGGTCGGCAGCTATAGCCGGAAAACTCGGCAAATACATATCAATAGAAAACGGACCCAGGGCTGTAAGTGAGCCAAGGATAAGAATTAAGAAAAAATATCGCTGCTTTGTCATGGTAATATGGCGTGCCTTTGAAACAGCAAAGATAACCTATACACCTTAGTAAGGGCATACTCAATAGATGTTAATGTAGAGGTGTTAACAAATATGGGTTTCAAATTATAAAGGTTAGGGGTGTTAATTAAACGATGTGCTACAAGTATCAATTAGTATCTAAACTAATTCTTAATAACATGATTGTGCTGATAATATGTAACCTATTTTTAAATTTGGAGTATAAGCTAGCTCACCAAATAATATAATGGAAGTACTGTGCAGTAAATGCAAATCATGTTATGACTACAGGGTACCCCGCAATTGGGTTTTAAAAAACGTTCTGTTTTTTTTGCCGTTGAAGCGCTATTTTTGTAACAAGTGCTTCAAAAAGAGGTACGTTTGGGTACCCAATGACCGGCAAAAAGCTGCATAGCTTTTAACGAAGCTGAGGTTTTTACACTGTTACATAATCTTTACCTGCATTTCTTTAAACCGGGGCAGCAGCTTTTTAAACAAGTCGCTTTTAAAACCTGCTTCGCTATAAATGTTGGCTATCCAAACTAAAACCTTCAGTTCTATGCTATCGGCCGCAATGGTATTAACCAATATTTCGGGCTGCAAATTTTTCATAATGTTATTGGTCTTGCTTATCTCATCCTCAATAATTTTACTGAGTGCTTCCAGGTCGGTATCGGCAGGTACTTTAAACAAAACCTCTGTTTTAACATAGTCGTTGCTTAAGGTCCAGTTTACTAACCGCCCCGAAAGCAGATCGCCGTTAGGTATAATTACTTCCGACCCTTGAGGTGTAAGCATTTTGCTCGACCGTATACCAATGTCTTGTACCTTGCCTTTTTTATCGGCCAGTTCAACATAATCGCCAATCCTAAACGGCTTTTCAAAAATTAAGATAATGCCCGATACAAAGTTGTTCACAATGTTCTGCATCCCTAAACCTATACCCACACTAAGTGCACCTAACACTACCGTAAGTTTATCTAACGGAACGCCCGAGGCTGTTACCGCCAGTAAAACGCCTATAATAATGATGATAAGCCTTATGAGTGCCAGCTTAGATCCTTTGTGCTCCGTTTTTTCTTCAAACGTGATTGCGCTTTCGCCAAACAGTACACCCACATGTTTTTGCAGCATGTTAGACAGGTAAACAATAACTCCGAAAAACAATACATTGCTTAAAGTAAAGGTTACGCTGCCAAAACTGCGCGGCTTGTTTAGAATATGCTGAAATAAAGCAAATACCCCCCCGGCAATACTCAGGTTAATAATAAATACCAGCAGCCATAATATAACCGCTACTACCGATAGTATTTTTTTAAACGAGTTGCGGGTGCTGGCCAGGTTAATGCGCGAAAATATACCGTTAGAACAGGAACTAACCTTTATTTGCAGTTCGAGCGCATCGGTTAGTATTTGTATAAATAAACCTAATCCAATTACCTGTGTAAGTCCTATTACAGCTGTGGTGCTAAACACTTTGGCCAAACTAATACGCCCAAAAATATTTAACACAACAGATAGCACATTTAAAGCCACATAAATAAAAAGCGTGGGCCTTATCAGCTTCTCGGAGAACTTGGCACTAACCAGTTTGCGGTAAAAGTAAATGCCAATGTATATAGAGGCGATGTTTAAGAAAATTAACCAAATACGTATCCAAATGGCATCGTGCACTACAGTACTGGTTAAAATAACCGTTACATAGAGGGCCACTATCATAAACCAGTAGTGCAAATCGCTGCGGGAAAGGGTTTTCCAAAAGTGTATGGTAACCGCAATTAACAGCAGGAACTGCGTAATTTCGATGTACATCGAAGGCGAGTCGGGCTCAAAAAGCGGCGTTAAATTAAGTAGTACAATAAGTGTGGCCAGCACCGGATAAGGTTTTATATAGCTGAAAGAAAGCTCTCCTAATTGTTGCTTTAACTGCGTTTTACGGGCACTTTTGTAATTACGATAAACCCATATGTAAAACACCAATCCTACCAGTAAAAGCAAAATACGGTTATCCCAGCTTGAGCTGATAAAGTACCCCAGTATTTTATTTTGACCATTGTAAGAAGACTGTAATAAGTCGCTTACAGTACTCCCCTGGGCGCTTGATGCAGGTGCTGCCCATATATAAGGCGATTCGCGGCTTAATACGCTATGGCCTGTTTGTCGGAGCCTTTCCAGAATAGAGCTTTGTAAGTCGGTAACGGTTAAATAAGCGGCCGATACATCGGCCAGTAAGCGGCTTATGGTATCCAGTTTAGCTGTTGTTATTTTACCGGCCGCCTGTAAACGTACTTTAATACCGCTTAGCTGCTGGTTGTACAAACGCTTTTCGGTTGTATCTTTTGCGGTAACCATTAATACCGAGTCGTTACTTAACTCAATCACTTGGTTGGCCAGCTTTTGCAAATTGCTGTTGTCTTTTGATAAGGCATCTCTCCAGGTAGTTAACCTGCCCAGGGCATCTTTAAGTATCAGGTTGTAGCTTAACAAGCTTTTGGTATCAATAACCTTGCGTGGCACATCCATGTCTTGTTTTACCGGCGTAATGTCTTGTTTTACGTCGGCCAGGCCATTCCTTATGTTATCTATACCATATCCTCTTTTATTGGTAGCGTTAATTTCGGTAATGGCAGCCTGGGCTTTTTGTATCCTGAATAGTAGCGTATCGGGTACAGACAGTGCCGTATCGGTTTTTGCTTTTGCTGTATCCTGAGCCAGTGCTGCCGATGATGATGCTGCAAAAAACAGTGCACTTAAAAGTAAATAACCTAATGTGTTTTTAGCGAAGAAGTATTTTAACAAAGCGTCTTTTTTGTTCATTACGGATAAGTAGTTTAATTAACACCGATATTAAGGCGGCAGTAATTACTGCTATTATACAACCAGCAGTATAAACGGTTTTACATGCTGTGGCATGGTAACAGCATAAATGAAACCATAAACTCCTTAAAAGGTTATAGCTATTATAAATACAA
>Ga0115853_100637_pt1 | contig 10194 bp, 7 predicted proteins | sample InSIn5gowninarea_FD_83867 | JGI IMG/M metagenome (GOLD analysis project Ga0115853, IMG submission 83867)
TACTCCATCTTTTATACCCATAAACAAACACCGCAAGCAAAATCAAGAACCGAAAATCTCCATCAAGACACAAGACTCAAGCTCAACTCCTTGCGTCTACCTACCAAACCAACTAACCAACCATTTTCAATCACATCAAGACGACACGAGACGAGACGATAAGAGAGGAGTGTATCTTCTTTCCACCACCAAATTGCACAAGAGCAAGTATCGAGCCACGCACATCTCTCTACTCTTTCTCTTTCTCTCCCTCTCTCTCCAGAGTATCGAGATTGAGATCGAGAAGTCGCACAAACGAACCAACCCAAGATCTACCCTACAAATCCCACCTTATACAACAAAGCCTTTCACCCACATACCAAACCATACCAGGGAGAGAAAACAAACCAACATCATGCCACCAACACTCATCACAATCCTCTTCCCCCCTCTCTCCCTCAGCCATCAAACCAACTCATTCCTCCTATCCAGCTCCACCATCTCATCCAGCGCCTCGGCATCAGCAGCAGTTATCGGCGGTGGGGAGAATCAAGATATGATGACGATGATGGGTGCGGGGCCGGGACATAGTTCGATGAGCAGGGGGTGTTGTGTTATGTGATTTGAGATGGAATTGGGGAAATGGGTGTGATTGAGGTGGAGTTGGAGATATGGGTGTGGGGTATGGTAGTTGAAGACAGGAGGATATAGGGGACTGTTTTGAAGAGAGATGGATTGTGGGGGAGTTTGGTAGGAGGGGGATGATGAATTAAGGAAAAGGAAGATAGGACCGCTGTGATGGAGAGAGGAGGTGCATTTCTGATTTGGTGGAAGTCAGCGGCTAGGGAGGTGGAGGGTGCACAATATGGGTCATAGTAGGAGGTTGTATTGGTCCGGGTATAGATGGGATGCTTTCAAGGACCCTCGTCGATGACACTTGCGAGGTAGAATGAAATGGACATCTCTTCTTTCCACAACCACCAATGCCTTTGTTCATGTTTGCCCGATCTGCACTTGCAGCATGAGACTCTAGCAGTAAGTGAGTTCACATAAGTGAAGGAAAAAGCTGCCAAAAAGACCAGTAACAGTAATACTCATCAATGTGCTTCTACTTACTAACGCTGCCACTTCTTATTTGACCGCTGCGAAAGATCAACGCACTCTCATCTGAAATTGAATCCCCAGCCTGTATACCACGCTAGACTATGCGCCAACCCATGACGCCAATGCTTATAATCGAACTCCATAGCCCGAGAAGTAGATCTCCCGATGTGTGTCGACTCAAAGATCTGATTAAGCTCGCGTGACTCCAAGACCATGCACCTGCTCCCCGATGTTTGCCCACCCTTACGGCTCCCCCAACAACCTAGCGGTGATATCGCCCATGTAGGCCTCCTCCAGCTCATAGTCATCGCCACCATTCTTATCAATACCCACGAAGAGGAAGGCATCAACCACACGATCAATATCGAAACCCATATGAACAAATCGATCAATCAGATCCTTGTTGTAGCCTTGATACTTCGCAGCCTCCATGCGAGTAGATTCCTCCTTTGACATCTGAGCTTTCGGTATGGAGTCACTTTTCGTGGGGAGGTTTGCAGTCCATGTCGTGTTCTTTGGAGCTCCTGCATGCTTGACAGCCCATTCTCTAGCCACCTGCTGAAACTGCTCAGGGTTCTTCATTAACATGCTTGCGACTTCGGCATCTTGCGGGTCTTTCGGTTCGGGTGTGCTGAGGAGTGATTGTAGGGAGAGAAGAGCAGATTTGATCGTCAAAACAGGAGACCAAGCAGAGCCAATAGTATCAAGACAGATCGCACCGGTTTGGCTGCTGACATTGGGATGCCAGAGCCTAGTGGTAAACTTCATGACTGGTGGTCGGAAGGGGTATTCGTTCGGGATCTTGATATCTACAACATAGACTCCGCCTTCATAAGGAGTATCTGGAGGACCAGGGAAGGAGGCTTGAAGATGTGATAGGTCGGAGCCGTCCAGAGCTTGGCAGAAGAGCTGGGAGATGCTATCAGACTGAATATCTGCCAGCTCCTTGGCGATACGACGAAGGCCGTTGGATGCCAACATCCTGATAAGTAGATCGAAGTGTGCTGGTGGATATTGAGTTTGTAAGAGTCTTGTTCTGGGGTCTTGATATGGACTGATTGTGACCTCCTAGCTCAAGTCAGAAGCTGCTTAGGTACTTATATATGCTGCAAGCCGACTCTTCGGTTGTTCATACAAGTCAAGAACAGTGAGGACAGATCAGAGTAGCAAACAAAGCGCAGGACTTACTCCGAGGCGACTCAGCCGGACGTCCTCCCAGGCCAGGCTGCGTTCAGCCCTGGGTGAAGCAGATCAACGACAGTGAAGATTCCTTGTTGTCGGGTATTCTCCAGGTATACACGTATTACAAAGCTCCCGACCCAGACGAGGAAGTGGACTTCGTCGAGAGAGTTTTGATTTCTGTATGGAACAATGTGGCGGAAGCTGTGGATGTAGAAGTGAATGAAATGAAAGTCCAGAGTCTCAAGCTCGACTGGTGATTCCATATTGGCGGTGAATCATGTTTCTCCGAAGCTCCGACAATCGATCTCACTTCTACTTTCTGCCTGAGCACGTGAGGTCGGCTTCAGGCCAAGATTGGAGCTCCGATTCGTGTCTCGCTGTCGCCTGCCAACGACCTCAACATCAACACCATCATTTGTCGACGGTGAGGTCTACGGAACATCTCACAGAAGGTCGTAGGACCTCGAATAACAAAGACGTCTTTCTGAAGCCACTTCAGCTATTGTTCACAAGATGGTGGGTAGCGTCTATTCCAGATCGGAGGCAAAACTGACCTAGCAGGGTAATCAACAGTCGGGTCTCAACGGGGCGAATCAAGGTGGAGGGGACAACAAAGATGAGAAGTCCAAGAAGGTATGATCCGCTTATCGTCTTATCTGTGTAATTATCTGTGTAATACTGACATATCACAGAAGAAGGACAAGCCCAAGTACGAAGCTCCACCTCGTCCGACAACTCGAATTGGTCGCAAGAAGCGCAAGCAAGCTGGTCCCAATGCATCAGCCAAGCTACCTGCTGTCTACCCGACCTCAAGATGCAAGCTGAGATACCTGCGAATGCAACGCATCCATGATCATCTACTCCTCGAAGAAGAATACGTTGAGAATCAAGAACGCATACGCAAGGCAAAGGCTGCAAAGGAAGGAGCTCCGGCCACGACTGGTGGTGGTGAATCTGACGCTTCCGATCGCAATGCTGATGAACGAGGACGAGTCGATGATATGCGTGGAAGTCCGATGGGTGTTGGTACTCTGGAGGAGATGATTGATGATGATCATGCTATCGTCTCGAGCACTACTGGTCCGGAATACTACGTCTCCATCATGTCATTCGTCGATAAGGATCTACTTGAGCCCGGTGCATCAGTCTTACTCCATCACAAGTCGGTCTCGATTGTCGGTGTCCTCACTGACGATGCGGATCCACTGGTCTCGGTCATGAAGCTGGATAAGGCACCAACGGAGTCCTATGCAGATATTGGTGGATTGGAACAGCAGATTCAGGAAGTACGAGAATCGGTGGAGCTACCCCTACTTCATCCCGAGCTATATGAGGAGATGGGTATCAAGCCTCCAAAGGGTGTCATTCTTTACGGTGCTCCGGGTACTGGGAAGACTCTGTTGGCAAAGGCTGTGGCGAATCAAACGAGTGCGACCTTCTTGCGTATTGTAGGAAGTGAGTTGATTCAAAAATATTTGGGTGATGGGCCACGCCTAGTCAGACAGCTCTTCCAGGTATGATCCATTTTCTCTCGTTTGCAACATATTGCTAAGTAAATGTCAGGTCGCCGCCGAAAATGCTCCCTCCATTGTCTTCATCGACGAAATTGACGCCATCGGTACCAAGCGATACGAGTCTACCTCTGGAGGTGAGCGCGAGATCCAACGTACTATGCTTGAACTCCTCAACCAACTCGACGGATTCGACGACCGCGGAGACGTCAAAGTACTCATGGCAACGAATAAGATCGATACTCTAGACCCAGCACTCATCCGACCAGGTCGTATCGATCGAAAGATCCTCTTCGAGAACCCCGATCAACATACCAAACGCAAGATCTTCACTCTACATACCTCGAAGATGTCTCTTAACCCCGATGTGGAGCTGGAGGAGTTCATCAACCAGAAGGATGATCTATCTGGCGCTGATATCAAGGCTATCTGCTCAGAGGCTGGTTTGATGGCTCTACGAGAGAGGAGAATGCGTGTGCAGATGGCTGATTTCAGGGCTGCGAGGGAGAGGGTGTTGAAGACGAAGAGTGAGGGCGAGCCGGAAGGATTGTACTTGTAGTTTGGGTGCTAGACAGACGGGGGTCATGCATAGCATAGCATCGATGCTTTTCGGTGCAGGGCTGTACTTCTAGTTGCTAATTGGAAGATGATACACTTCTGCCCCTTGCTCATTGTGCCAATGTTCAATGGAAGTTTGATTGCGATATTAAGCTCATATTGGATTGTATACCCATGAGAAGTGGGTTCGAGGCCAGCTGGACTCTCTGCTTGGGAAAGGCTTATCACACTACTTGCTCCTATTTTTGACGAGGTCTTCCCCCACTAAGACTCAGACTCTCTTGACTTTGAGCCAGCTCAGAACATAGGATGATATCGAAGAAAGGTTTGACTATATCTATTCATAGCTCTGCTTCTTGAAGCTTTGTACTCCGTGCTTTTATTATTAGATATCGTACTTGTTCAAGCATATGGCAGCTGATTGAGAAGAAAGTGCATTATTAGGGGAGGACCTCATCAAAAACAAGAGTAGGTAGGTGGAGAATAAGTGGAAGAGCGGGTATAATCATACACCCAATATCCATTCAGCACTTATTCAAAGAAGAGGGTAATACATCAAGAAGCACTTGTAGTGAAATATGCCGCAATTCAGAGTCAATGCTCCCATCGCTACCGTTCAAACCCCAAAAGTACAGAATAAAAGGAGATTCTATAAAGCGGATACAAGCCCTTCATCAAGACTATATCACCTGTCTGGCGTATGTACATCAGCTACTACCCCGGAGAGAAGCTAAAGCTAAAGCAGAAGCAAAAGCACATCCTTAATCATCAACAAAAAGGTGATCGATGAGAGCAATTCTATCGATGGCATCAATAAGATAAATACCAACCAGCTGTACAAAACACTTTGCCTAGTGGACGAGGAATCTGATATCTATGTAACAATGTTCTTCTATAAGCTTTTGGAGTCTTTACCCCAAACCGTGGCAGTGGTAATCGTTTGCATCTCATCGCGGTTGTCAAAGGCGATATAATCACTAAGTTATTGGCAGAAATGTGTAATCGTATCCCGGCAAGGCTCACAGATGGGGGACATGCATGATGTTGTGATTTATTTGTTACGTATCTATCAAGATCGAGATCAAGAGCGAGAGTATTACGAGTTGATATAATATAGATAGGTAGTTTCTTTTCAGTCTAGTAAGCCTGTCGAAGTTAAATAGAGTTGGAGTGTAAAGGATGTTGATTTCCCTCTCTTTGAGACTTAGGAGTAAGTAATTCCATTTTAAAAGGATTGATTTCGAAAACAAACTTCCCTAAAGTCCTTATCTGTCTTGCCTTGAACTAGCCAGCCTCGATTTGACGAAGGCCGTGTGCTACCCTCATAAGACAACCCCTTCCTTATTTCTCCCTTACTTGATAACAAACTAATATATCTACGTACCACAGCATTCTCCTATTAAGATATTTGAAAATCTAAAAACCATTAGTCTTTCGATCTAAAGCAGTCTTCAATGATCTCATCCACTCCCCCTCCTCCCTCCTCCCCCCTTCCAAGCTACACCCATATCCAATCCACTCTCCCGCCCACTTCTCCTAATACCTCTCGCTGTTTCGACTCCTCCTACTTTAACCCCATAAGCCCCCTGGAGTTTTTCGCCTTTTCTTTTATATTGAAGGGTCGGTGATGCTTTCCTGACGGGTTAGATATTATCTTAGTTTGTTTTTGATTTGATTGTTATTCTTGAGGGTGGATGCTGGCTGCTGGATGCTGGATGCTGGATGCTGGATGCTGGATGCTGGATGCTGGATGCTGGATGCTGGCTGCTGGCTGCTGGCTGCTGGATGCTGGATGCTGGCTTCTGGCTACTGGTTACTTCAAATCGATATCAATAGCTATAATGCCTTTGGGTCGGAGACATTAACTGGTATGTTACAGATATATGTCAGGAAGTAGCATTGGTAGAGTGAGGGCCGCGAAAGGGAGGTTGTTTTGAGATGTAAGGCTGAGATGGCTGGAAGGGAGGAGATGATACTTGTTATAGTAGTGATTAAGACGAAAAAATCAGAGATGAGTAGAATGGGAAAGATGAGGAAAGAGAAGAGAACCTTGTCTGTTCGACTGTTCCAGAACTTCCACTGATAGTAGGGCATGGCCATGGTTTGATATCCTTGACTAATTCACCAGCTCTTGTACTTCCTACTCGTTCCACGTTCAATGTTTCTGAATAATGAGAAAGTATATCGTAACGTGACAATGCTGAGCTAAGAATGAGACCTGCACCTCTTTGATCAAGAGCACTGAAACCTTGCCCAAATTCCAGATGAACAAGTGGCCCGAATATGTGTTTCGTACCCAAGTATTTCCCAAATACTCTACTCGGCAAGTTTGAAAGAGCAATACTCAAGTCAAGCGGCCTATCTTGGATACAATAAATGTACACTAAAATGGGCTTACCAAAATCACTGCTTAGAAAGCTGCAGATTCGACATAGGGATGGCGTGGATGAAGAGCATACTAATCTTCTGCACAGCATAACCAATAATATAGGTATTAATCGATTGTTTCTTCAATTGAACCTCGTCCCCTGCTTTTTTCTAGTGGGACACATTTTATGTCTGCAGCGCCGTGGGGAGACCTCATATGATGGATGGACCTGGCACTGCAATAGGAACACACTCCTCGTGCTTGCTGAATCTCGTAAGACTTGATTCCAGCATGGTGCAAGAGCGGAAGCCGCGATGATGATCATCGACGAGCTCTAAGCGAGGTTGCGAACAAGGCAAATCCTGCCTGAGGGTGCTCACACAATGCAAAGAAGCTTGGAGCTGGATTGTACTGTTGCTGCAGCATTCAAGAATGACTTGAAGCTTTGGGAGTGCAGCTATGGATGAACCATTGAGGTCTGGTGAATGCATGCGAATGGGCCTGATTCGGGTCGTTGGATTTGTGTAGTTTGAAAATATGTCAAAAGTCATCATCGCTGTCATCCTCCATCCTTGGCTTGATCGTCTTACTCATATATGGACCTATACAGTATCAGTAAACTTCCACCTCGCCATCATTGGACTCACCATCAAGCCAATACCCTAACTTCCTGTAGTAATCTCTCGTCCCAACCCCGCTAATGACACTGATCTTCTGACTTCCATGTTCGTCTCTCGCAATCCGCTCTGCCTCCTCCATCAACAAGGTCCCATATCCTTGATGCTGGAATTTCTTCGGATCTCTCGCATGCACCGGCACCGCCGAGCCATAGACATGCAGCTCCCTGACAAGACTGGTAGGCTGTCCCGTAAGTTCAGGGCGGAATGTATGTGTTGCTGAGCACTTCCTCAATCGCAGCAATCCAATCAAGATATCTTGCTTAGGATCCTCATACGCGAGGAAGGTCTCCCACCCTTCATTGGCAGTATAATCCCGCCGTACAAGCTCCACCTGAGAAGGTCGGATCTTATGCTTCACTTCATTGATGCCTACTTCACGAGTGCGGACATCTCGACATGTCGTACCAAAATCTTTCATTCTGCTGAGGGCTAGTTCTCTTAGATTGCCGTTCTCGACGCCTGAAGTCACAAGCGGCATAGGTATGTCTCGCTGCACCCGGTAGATACGAGTCCATGGTGGGACGAGTGCGAGAATCCGGGCTACAAGGTCGATGAGGGCGTTTGGAGTGTAGTTCTTGTATCTCCCTGTCCGCCAAAGCTCGTAAAGACCAGTCCCTCGTATGACCAATGTGGGATAAATCTTCAAACCATCCGTTCGAAATGCAGGGTTCTCAAAGTACTCTCGAAACTGATCCAGATCCCTCTCCATTCCCACATTGGGCAGATCAGGCATCATATGACTGACGACTTTGAATCCAGCATCCTTTGCAAGACAAAACGTCTCCGCTACTGCCGCAACCGTATGCCCTCTATTCGTGTCCCTCGCAACATCCTCATACAGCGACTGTACCCCTATCTCCAACCTCGTACATCCATAACGCAGCATGGCAGAAAGATGCGGTGCGAGGCAGTAATCCGGTCTAGTCTCAATTGTGATCCCTACACATTTGATATTACTCATCTCTCCGGCCTGCACCGCTTCATCCACGTTCGTAGCTTGATATCCACTTAACGCATTATGTAGCTGCGAGATGAATCCGTCCCTATAACTCTCGGCCAAGGACATGAAGGTCCCTCCCATGATGATGTATTCCACCTTGTCCACTGAATGGCCCAGAGATTTGAGTTGGTCGACTCGGCCCCGTGCTTGTTCGAAAGGGTCGTATCGCGCGCGAATTGCACGCATCGAGGTTGGCTCATACCCTGTGTATGACTGGGTTGAGTACTCAAAATCGGAGTCCGGGCCTCCAGGACAGTAAACGCAGATATTGCCTGTAAAGGCGATGTGTGGGCAGCGGTGCGGTTTACACATTACTGCGACGACAGCTATTCCGGAGGCACTTCCTGGGCAGACTTAGTACCTTTCTTGCTGAATCAAAGGCAGTACGTACTTATAGGCTTAGCTACCAGCTTGGGCAGGATGTACTTTTTGTAGTTCTCCGGGATAGCAGCAATGATAGCTGTAAGTGGCGGAATATTGCTCAATCTGTGCTTCTTGGACATCTTCGCCCGCAGCGAGTTGAGATTGACATCCTTCTTCGAAGTACCTTGCCCTTGTGAAGCTTCATGTTCTTGGACGAGGAAGCTGGCGATGTCTGAGCATGCTCTGAGGTATCTTTCGTCTTCTGGCGGCAGGTTTGAGTCTCTTGGCTTCCTCTGCCTCTCCTCCAATGTTATCGTTTCGGTGGGCATGGTGTAAACCTTTTCATTCTCTTCAACTCTGACGACTCTCGTTGCTTCAAGTACCAATCCCAAGGAGCTTCGTTGCCCCTCTGTCTGGTTGTATTGTATATACTTTGTCAACTCTGGTGGGGCATTTGCAGTAAAAAGTCTCAAGCTCCACCGGGCAAATCCCGGCAATCGCCGGACCTCCGAAGCGAACAGGAACAGCTACAGCTTCCTCCTCCGACTTCAATCTGTTTCTTTGTACAATACATGTCAACAAACAACATCCGACTTCTCACTCTTCACTGCTTGACATCAATTGTCTTTTGACAAGATGCAGGCTTGGTCAAGATGTGCTAGGCCTGTGCAGACTGCAATCTGCAGACGAAGCTATGCCAGTGCTAGTGCTGCCTATGCTGCAACAGCCGAGAACCTGCGAATCAACAAGGAGACAAAAGTCATATATCAAGGCTTCACGGGGAAACAGGGCTCGTGAGTATCTAGAGGACCCGGTCTTTGCTGCGTGTGCTGACTGCTGACGCAGCTTCCATGCCCAACAAGCAATCGACTATGGTATGCCTCAGACATAGGATGGAGCTGCATATATCTGACAGAAGTTCAAGGCACCAATGTGGTAGGAGGGACAAATCCGAAAAAAGGCTGGGACGACACATCTTGGATTACCCGTTTTCAAGAATGTTTCAGATGCAGTGAAGGAGGTTGGCGCAACGGCATCTGCTATCTTTACGCCGTATGGATTCATTGCTATGTGGAGTTGGGCGTGGGCTAATTTCGAGCAGACCTCCTGTCGCGGCGAGTAGTATTGAAGAGGCCATCGCTGCTGAAATACCGCTGGTAGTATGGTATGCAGTATCACAGAAGGCATTCCTCAGCATGGTATGGGCCGCTGAACAAGGATCCCAGACTTGAAATACTGATAATGTGCAGACATGGTTCGAATCACCGATATTTTAAAGACACAAGGCAAGACTCGATTAGTTGGACCCAATTGCCCAGGTATCATTGCGCCCGGACAATGCAAGATTGGAATCATGCCCGGCTTCATTCACAAGCGTGGGCGTGTCGGTATCGTCTCTCGATCAGGGACTCTGACTTATGAAGCTGTCAATCAGACTACGCAAGCAGG
>Ga0115853_100638_pt1 | contig 10191 bp, 8 predicted proteins | sample InSIn5gowninarea_FD_83867 | JGI IMG/M metagenome (GOLD analysis project Ga0115853, IMG submission 83867)
GCAGAGTTCAAAGTAATGATGTACATAATTGAGGGTAGTGGAAGTTGAATCTAGGGTGCCCATGACGGCGGGCTGCAAGTATATTCGTCCTATGTTGAGGACTCGAGAATACAAACGTATTTGAACTAGAGTTCATTTTGGATAGGCATGAGGACACACTTGATGTTATCTCGACCATTGCGGGTTGATAATGGGTTCCCTCGATTTTGGGGTAGTGTCGGGAGCAAGAGACATAAGAAACAAAGGGGTATGTGGGTATGTATGAAGAGGGAAGGTAGGTTGTACATGGTTCGCATCAGTCTTATTCAGCTAGACTTGTGCATAGGGATTAGAAAACAAGGAAGATGGACAAGCTGCCACAATGCGAATTAGGTAGATACAAAACGGGGCATGACAAGGTGTATACATAGCGGTCATCAAGGGTCGTAACAAGGGTTGTATGACAGGGGTAAAGAGGGAGGATGAATAAAGGATCATGGTCGCAATTCTCCGCCCAGCTGTAAGACAGCGCCAGATCCCTTTTCTCGTAGCTTCGGGCTTTCGATTCCTGGAGGTAGCAGGTTGTCAAAGTTAGATCGCTTCCGAACATCTCTACTAGCGAGAGGGGTTCTAGCAAGGCCACCTGGGGTTCGGCCACCCCACGCAGGTTGAGCTGGGCTAGGAGTCACATTGACAAAGTCCGCAAAGTTGAACTGCTGGTTGGGAGTGCCAAAGTTGGGGAAGACACCCCCTCCTCCAGGAGTCGGTGTCAGACATGGCAAAACGGCATGTTGACTGGGCGGAGTCGACGGAGGGAAAGCTTGGGGCTGATTCTTGCTTGCAATTCTAGCTGGCGTTGGGGAGTTGGCTAGATACAGGAGGAGATCTGCTCCATCCTCATGGCGGAGGTTGCGGTCCTTCCGTGAGAGGGATGCATGCTTCGGGGGAGGTGTTCGAGGAGGCGATGAGCCCACGACAGAGCTGACTTGGAAACTGTGCACCGGAAGATCCGGGTCATTATCATCATCCGACTGGGCATGGTATCCTGGTGACGAAAGCCCCGGGATGGGAGCGGTTTCCCTTATGAGCGGCAGGTTGTGTCGGGAGCTGGTGTGACGGCGGAATCCAGGCGACGACTCGGGCAGTTGATAGGAGCTCTTCCATGACACTCGCGATACTTTTGATGGACGGTCTGCAATCGAGTCTGATCGTATACGTTTTCGACTAGCAGAGAGCATCGGCTGCATGACTCGGGAGTTGAAAGTTGCAGCATGTCTGTTCCGGGACGACCGTGGTAGCTCCTTCGAATAGGATGATACTCGCAGCGGCGATGTCAGAGGGGTCTCGCAGCGGCTATTAGAAACATCGGAGGAGGAGTCTGATGGCTTGTCGCTGCCACCAAAGGATATGTGTAGGCCGCCATTCTGGCGTGAGGGGAGCCGCCCGTTCTGGTATTTGACTTTGGCGAGACCGAGACGATCCTGAAGGTTGAGGGACACCTGTTGTTGAGCACAGGCAAACATTAGAGCATTCTATAATAAATCTACCTCGAAACTGGCCGGCCTTTAGAGAATTGACATACCTGGGCGATGTCGATTTTGCGGATCGTCTTCTCCGGGTTAGACAGGACCATTGCTTGAGGGGACGGACAGTGCTTGGAAGAGATTGAAGGGGAACATAAATCAAAGGAATGAAAGCAAGCCCTCAAATCCGCACAGGAAGAACCTGGATCTAGAAAGAAGGGATGAAAGAAGCCAGGAGGTGGTGGTCTCAGCGAGTGGATGAGTGGGCAAGAGGGAAGAAGGGCGGCTGGAAGATTGAACGAAGGAATATGTAGACCCCCAATTGGAGCACACGATATGCACTAAACAGGGCAGTCTGCAATTCAATGCTTCAGGTACACTCCAGCATTTACAGTATTACACAAGGAGAAAAAAAAATCAAATGCAGGCTGAGTTCTCCCAGATCAAATTTTTGCGTTGTTGTCCAGGGGAACAAAGAGTCTGTACAATTTGTGGTGTGGAGCCAAAACGCGTGCCATCGCGACCGACGCATTCCCCGGTCCGGCCACATTCCTTCAGCACTCCCGAGCGGCGAGCGAGCAGATCGAGATCGAGCAAAACCAAATATCTTCAGCCTGGAACTCAGGAGTCAGAACTCAGGAGTTTATACCCCCAATAATGTCCGAAAATGGAGCCGCTGTCTATGTACCGTTTTGAATAGTCCAGCCAAATACTCCGAACGATTCATGCTAGTGGATGCATTCCTCCTTTTCCTCAAATCCTCATCCCTTTCAGCGGCGAGACGAAACAAACATTCTGGTCTGAGGTTGGACTATGATCAACTGTTCGCGTTGGACTTGTGCGACTGTATGACACTGAGGAGATTTACCCCGACATCCGCAGCCTGCATGCCATTGATGATTAAAGGAGCAGCAAGATAAGGTACGGAGTCCGTGAGCTGTCGAATTCCCAGGTCCACTCAGCAGGAACAGGAAATCTGCGATGTATGACGTGGTCATCAGGGACGAGATGATGCAATGCTCGATAGCCTCAACGCCTTCAAGTCTTCTTGAATTGCGTTTAGAATCTGTTTTCGGATGTCGATTCGGTTTCAGTATAAACTGTGTACACTGTACACGAGTAAACCACGACTTTCAGAGCTTGGTGAGCTTAGATAGCTGTACGGAATAAATAGTAGTTAGTGAGCTGCCGTTGCACCAACGCCTGTGTCATCGGTCGGCAAGCGACAAGTACTCCGTATTATTTTAGCAGTCGATCGCTGTGAGGTGAAACTAGACAAGTTCTATCCTGTCCACAGACCCACTCACGTCGCGATGGATGGTTTCCATGTCTCATCTCAAAATGCTGGTTATCGCTGGTCATCGCTGAGATGAACTTTCCTCACGTTTTTGCTGGCCAGAATTTCTGAGTCTTCCACTCCCTGCGCCTGCGCCTTTCAAAGAGCATCACACCCGACCTGCCTTGGTATGTCAACCATTTCCCATCCTGGCCCCCAAGCCCTAGGCTTGATCATCCTGCGACACGCTTTCAAACCTGGTCCTCTCCTTGGATGTCTGCTCCCCACTTTGAGCGCTGGCGATTGCTTCTTTGCCTCGCCGAGTAACAGCTGGTCGGCTTCTGCCTTGTTTTCTCCGTCCTTTGCTTTTGCTTTTGTTTCGCGTTTCCTGTTTCTTATCATCCGCTAATGAGCTCCAGCCATTCGCTATTCCTTTTGTACCTGAAGTTCCTGTGGATGTGGGGGGTCGTCATTCGTCAACATTCGCCGCAAACGGTCGCCAGCTCCAGATAGGAGAAGAATAACACACAACCCGCCACCTCGTCGCTCGCTACCTAAAATCTGTCTCGACATTGATCCTATTCGAATATACCGCAGGCCTGCTTAGATGCTCTGAAACCCGCAGGAAAAGCTTTGTTCGAGTTCCAGCCTCAGCTCAGGGTCGTTCCTTCCCTTTTCGTCCAACCCTACAGCTCCAACACCAACACCGACTGCATCAGTCTCCAACCGCAAGTCACTCTCTCTACTAGGCGCGACTCAGCACGGCAACTGTTCCTTCGCTATCATGCCGCTCTTCAAAAACCTTCGCCGCCGCTCCAAGACTAGCTTTCGAAGTACATCGCGTTCTACAGAAAAGTCCTCTGGAGCTCAGTCGAATGGGGACGGCACATCAGGGAACTCATCCTCGACCATTGACTCCGCGTCCTACAGTTCTGTCACTCCGCCCTCGTCCATCAAGCCCACTCTCTCCACGCATAATCTACCTTCCCAGAATGGCTCCAATGGCAGTTCTCCCCTTCCTGTGCCCCAGCAGCGACCACACCCCATGACCTCGCCATCTCAACGAAATAGCTACTTGGTATGTGTCTCGCCACTTATCAACTCGCTGCGAGTCTAACCATTCAACAGGGAGGTAGCTCACCATCCATTAATGGTGCCACTCGGTCGCCTGCGCCATCCTCTCCCTACGCTCCGAGGATTATTTCTATTCAAGAGAATACTTGGGTGGGCTTTACGACCCCTGTGGATTACACGGAAGCTGACTTAGTCGCAGGTCCACCAAAAGGTCCTCTTAATATACGGCCAAGTTGGGGATCCAAGGCAACATCCGCTGGATGGGAGTATAACGGTTAATCATCACCAAGATAGCTTTCCACCGGTTTCATGGCCAGTCACCTCCTCTCACTTTAAAGCCCTAGTGCACTTAGTTCCGGGTCCCAATCGATTACGCCTCGACTTTGTTTCAACCAAGTCGTCTTCAGCTAGCCTGCACCAAGCGACGCATTCCTCTTGGATCAACGTGAATCACCTTCCTTTATCCAATTCACCACCTCTTCACTTGGTGATCCTACTCGGAAAAGACTCTGAGGAAACCTTTGATGCCGTGCCGGAAAGAAAGCAGCGCGAGGGCAATGATTTAGATACAGCCATTCGGAAGTATCGGATGGCTGCGTACCTCTGGCAGGCATTCACCGGCGAACAGATGTTCCGCAACAATCTTGGGCGCCGATGCTTCCGTTTCGAGGAGGAATGGCAACTAGGTACGGTCAGTCAGCGTGATGCAACTAGTGGCCAGATGCGCAACGAAGCCAAGGTTCATGTCGTTCGAACTGAGAAAACGGTCGCTGAGCTCCGCGACCTCCAAATCGCTCAGCAATATGGCCCAGCCACCCGGAAGGATGAGCTGTTCCGCATCGCGCAGGACGCTGTAAAGGATCACTTTCATTTGAAACCGGGTCAGAAACAATATGTCTCCGTCTTACTGCTCGATTCCCATTGGGATACGGAATCGCAGATCATCACTGGTCATGCCGCCCTAGGCTCGAGCCAAGGCGACCTGAAAATGGCGATCTTCGGGTCTCACTGCCTTCAAAGCTACCCTTCTAGTTTGGAAGAAGTGGTGGATTCTTTCACGGATTGTACCCGTACCAACACAGACCATGTCGCCAACGACTGTGGCGAGGGTGGGTCAAACTGGGAGTCTGCCAATATCGGCATAGGGGCTCATCTACACGAAGTTGGTCACGTCTTTGGTTGCCCTCATCAGGAATCAGGGATCATGCTCCGAGATTACGTCCGTCTTAACCGTTCCTTCCTTACCCGCGAGCCATTCTCAACTCGAACGAAAACGCAGGGTCTTAATCCCTGCCTACCACAGGACGAATGTACGTGGCACAGGCTAGATACTCTGCGCTTCCGGTTTCACCCCTGCTTCCGCCTCCCTAATGATTCCCCGATGAGCTCGGACGATAGTGTCCAGGTTTGGCCGGTCGAGAACGGCAAGATCTTATTGACAGCCACGACTGGGATTGCCTTCATAGAGTTGTATGCCGAAGAGGATCAGGTTTGCCGCAACTTTATCGAATATATCAACAGTGAATCGACAAGCAATGGGCTTCCCAAACAGGTCACGATTACGGAGAGTGAGCTGCGACAACGTGTTTTCGGTACCGACAAGGAGAAGAAAAAGCAGATAAAGATGTCCATATTTTCCGGTGCGCTGGGCAAGTTCACCGTTGACTCGATCAGCACCTTGAAAACCAAGAATTCCCAGGTCAAGCTTCCCAAGGGGTTGGGATTTCGAGGTTGCAAGCTTGGACTATCCCAACTACCTGAAACTCAATCCGAGCAGGTCCTCCTAGACTGTGCTTTCCAGTCCACTAAACTCCTGACATCCATCAAGGTTTATCATGACGCCAAGTTGCATGGTTTGGAATTTTTCTACGAGGATGCAACAAGTCAGTTATTTGGGAAACGGGAAGGAAAGCCTGACGACTTCGTCCTGGGTAAGTTTATCAGAATGATAAAACTAGTATCTCCCTACTAAATCACGGGCCAGATACACGACGTGGAGAAATACTCCTAGGCTTCTACGTTCGGGCAGGCCACTGGATCGACGCTATCGAGATTTTGACCAGCTTAGGCCGAAAGTCTGGCGTCTTCGGCAATGCTAGTGGAGGCTCAGGGTATGAGTACCTTTCAGTCCCGTTTTCGTCACTATACTAACCAAAATGCTATAGCTACAACCTGATTCCTCCATTGGGCTATAAAGTTGCCGGTGTCTCGGGATCATGCGGCGCCTGGGTCGACGGCCTTTCTCTCATCATCATGCACTGAGAACATCACGCCCGATCGAAAAATATGCCATACTAGACTCATGACCGTATCTACGAAAGATCTCGGCGATTTGAGTTTGTTCTTCGAGCATGTCTACCGGCCAGTTTCAGGTACTAGCCACCACGCGATGAAAGTGTCGGGCTCTCCGCTCTCTCGACCCTGAACTTCGCTACCCTTGGCTATATAGAACCATTTGAGCGGTATGCCAGCATCTGCGCCGGCCTCTTCATCACTTGTGCATCTTATCTTGTCCTCATTCGAGATACCCGCTGTCGACCTACATTCCTCGGTCTCAACAAGGTTGAGCAGAGCTCCTGTTCGGAGACGGCATATTCTCATTCCAGCCGACGAGTGCATACATATATCATACTTTTCCGAATGTCTATACGTGTGTTCTTTCATTTGTTGCTCGCACAGGCGGCGCTTGGGGGTTTCTTTTTCTCATCCGCGAGACATGTCTGTGATTGAAACTATAAGGCGTTAGTGGTTGAAAAGGTCATGTATACCATGAAATAAGCTGGACTTAGACCATGGGTGGTTCAGTCTGTGGTTATATTATACATAATCGATAATAGGCCCAGGAGGTCATAGATAATACCATGCATCATATCTGTCAAGCTTGCTTTAATGGAGGTAGGCTTCAGATCTCACTGGGTTCGCTGCCCAAAAGCCTAACGAGCTAGGATGTCCTGCCCCAGCACCACCAGAAGCAAGGCGATTTGCCAACGAGGGGGCTTTACTTTCATGAACTTTCTGGACTACAGCTTGATGTCGAAGATCGAGTGGAATTGGTTGGTTAAATCAGCAGCACTCGGCCGCTAAGATTACAAACATGTATCGTCTCGCCATCAGTTGGAGCAGTCTGTGTAGATACACGTGCATCCCGTATCAAATGAAAACAGAGGACATTACTCTCGAGTTTGGTTCCATCCACAGCATAAAGAAAGTAGAGCACATCAACCTGAGGCTCCTAACGCATAGCTGAGCGATGAAAGAGCCCATTGGCAAAGTTAGACCCCGAAGAGTCGAACGAAAGTCAATGCCAACGCAAGTATCACACTTTCCATTCCTCCCTGGTTGAATCCCGCATTGGCAGTAGGGGCACTGGTATTAGTCGGGGGACTGGAAGTCTCGGTTGGTCCTCCACTGTCGCCTTCAGAGGAAGATGAACTAGTCTGAAGCGTGGTTGTCAGTCCGCCCGAGGACGCGGTGGAAGCTAGAGGAGAACCGGGGGAGGCAGGTGAAGTAGGGGCAGTGGTCTCATCGGATGGAGCAGTTTCGGACAAAACAGGGGGGCCCTCAGTTGTAGGAACAGGCACGGGCGCATAAGTGTCTGTGATGATGGTCGTCTCAGGAATCGAGATGATAGGCGAATCGGGGAGCGAGGTCGGTCCGTCAACGCCGCAAAAGGTCTCAGTGACAGTAACAGTAGCTAGATCTATAAAGCATCGTCAGTACTGCGCCGATAAGTGGAAGTATGACCTGCGGGATCTTACCAGTACGAGGGAGGAGGATGTGATCAACGAAGGCACGGATATCATTGCCGTCGTAGTCTTCTTGAGGTTAGGGTACACATAGAGTAGTTGTCACAGGTCCAAAGACATACCCGAGTAACTCTTGAGATCGAAGCCATCGAATCCGGCATCGATTGCTTTGGCATTTTCTGGTCTCTGAGTCAGTAACAGCCATGGATGGACGTCAGTCCACTTCCGCGTAGGCCAGACTTACCATCTGCAAAGCCAGTGATAGCCAGCAGGAGGGCAAACAGAATAACCACAAGATTGTAGGCCATTGCGAAGAGCTTTCGAGGCGAAGATCTCTGGGATTGAGAAAAGCGACTAGACAGAAAATCTTAGACGCGAAGCAAACGAAGAGAGCAAGAGCAAGAACGAGCTGAGCAAAGCCAGTTTGATCCAGAGAACGAAGGTGTGAATGGGAGTAACAGATGAAATGGGAAAGCAAAAGATTACAGGCCAATGTCAAGTGTTGGATGTGCTTGCGAGTAGGTGAATTGTGTGTTACTCTCTCAAAGCACACTTCCGATTTGGGAAGGTACGACAGAAATGCACTCACGGAGAAAGCGCCTACCCACCACTCGTTTCTTCGGCGACTTTCTCTAATTTTTAGTATACCCATGCTGTGGGGGTTCATCGCATACTAAACAATCTATGCTTAGGAACCTTTCTAGCAGTCTACCATGCTAGAGTAGCAGCTTCTGATACAAAGCATGCGTCAATGCAGGGACCAAGAACGCCCAACCGTCTCGAACACCACAGGCCATGCCTCACAGCAAAGCAGCCACTAGGGCCCTCTTGGATTGGCCCGTCGCACAGAGTGGTCAGCACACAAATATGTGGAGGGATGCCGCAGAACGTGGCCAGGCTTCCCGCTGCAAACAAAACAGAAAAGCGCGCGTCCGCTAAAGTAGTGCCTCTCCATGATACCATATATAGCACCCAACGACGTAATCGAGCATCGGTGGTTAGTGCGGGCTATTTAAGCTTATCAGGGGTGGCTGCTGGCCGTTGAGCTCGCGAATGCTTGGGGGATCCAATGGTCGAGAGGCCATCCCTCTTCCAGACCCATCCATCTACTGCAGTGCGTTAGCTCGAGCGTCCTGACCGTACTCTATGGAGATCGGCGAGGATTGGCAGCTGGTTTTATGCTTAAAGAAGCTTTGCTGAGGGGTCGAGTCGCGATTGTTCCTGCAGCGCAGTGACAAACTTGAGGGGACTGCGACGACGTTGGACTAGTAGTAAGAGTTTGGTTCGTCCGACCTTTCTTGCTACGATTGTTCGGCACATACCAGTCGCACAAGATGGCTGAATATAGCGTATTCCATTAATTTTGAGAAGCGGGCTGCAACTGCCTCTACCCTTCCCTTCCCACCTCTCGACCCCAGGCAGTCGAGGAAGTATAGAGTGATAGCGTAAAATACTCGAAACGCCACTCGAATTTTTCAGACTCGGCATGGGAAAATACAGCAGCTCAAATTACTCCACACCGGCACACTCCGCTAGCGATCTTTCCCCCTTTCGCAACCTCATCCAAGGAAAACATGCAGCGATGACGCAGTGGCGCAGACTTTTTTTTTTGATTTTTGTGCATCGGCAATATTTGATAACGATGGCGGTGATGGATCTCGAGAGAAAGGATCTCCTGAGATTCATCTCTGGATCGTCAGGGACTGGAAAACATCTTTCCAATTCAGTGGATTGAGCTAGGGTTCCATTTCCTGGACTCGCGATAAGCTCTGTAGGGCCAACGGTTTTGCACATCACAACCCGAAAAGGCAGAGAGTGATATCCTTCTGATCAAGCCGAGCTTCCTTGGAGGACTCGCAATAGTTATATCCCTTCGCATGGAGAAGTAGTCCCTGCTGGCAATCCTTGCTACTTGTCACATCGAGAATTTCAAAGTTTTCATGAGCTAGGCTAACGTATTCTGAACCTATGCCTTTCCAATATAACGCTTTCATCCCCCATTTTAAATGCGCTCATCCAGGGGTACAAGTAGTATTTTCTTTGCACCCATTACGCTGACAGGCTACATACAGCTTTGTTTTCTTCCTCTTCTCGCAAAGCATGCCATACCAGGAAATCGTTCCTAGACCAGCAATTCCTTGTCAGACCGTTCGCTGACAGAGCCTGTCCTATATCACAATGTAAAAGTAGGTCCGAATCACTGAGTCGAGGACTAGAGTGTGTCGGCAAGAAACCCAACATAGAACGGACAACATCATCAATTTCGATCCTTTTAGAATAGGAGGGTATCTCTTCGTGTGCATCGATCGTCCCTCAAACCTGAACCACGATATCGCAACCGAAAACAATGGTCATAAAATGGCAATGCTTGTCAGCATGTCGCACAAGCAGCCGGCAGAACATCACCGAGAACAACAGAGATGGTGGCGGTATCATCGATTAGTATGTTTCGAAAAAAAAAAGAAAAGAAAAAAAAAGAGGAAAAGAAAAAAAAAAAAAAAAAGAAACCAAAGAAAAAACCTTCCCAAAAAAAAAGGACACCAAAAACGGGCAAAAAACAAAAAAAACCAAAAAAAAACACAAAAAAAAAAAA
>Ga0115853_100640_pt1 | contig 10152 bp, 10 predicted proteins | sample InSIn5gowninarea_FD_83867 | JGI IMG/M metagenome (GOLD analysis project Ga0115853, IMG submission 83867)
AAAAAAAAAAACCAAAAAAAAAAAAAAAAAAAAAAAAAAAAAAAAAATAAAAAAACAAAAAAAAAAACAAAAATAAAAAAAAAAAAAAAAATATTTAAAAAAAAAAAAAAAAAGTACGCAAATGTAACAGGTTAGGAAAAAGGGGGCATATGGTGTAATTTCCTTAACAAATTCCAACCCAGATCTATCGATCCAACTAGAACTATACCCTAAAAAACGTTTCCGTACAGCTTAAGGCATAGCCACCGACCCAAATTTGTGTTGTCAATTTCAAACCGCAATATATATATATATATATATATAGGGGTTAACCAAGCAAATCATAAAGATATTTGAGGCAATTAATATATATAAAAACATATAATTGGAATTAGAGGGATAGAGGGACCCACCCGCCTGGAAGAGTGGAGGAGCTCTGGGGGAATTTTGTAGAGATCTTCGTCGACGGGCTTAGGAGGGCGGTGAGGTCTTGAAACGACATCGTTGAGCTGCGTTTGGCGAATGTGAGGGACGTGATGGGGTTTCCCATTTCGTGGCGGTTCCGTCACGTCACAGACTTTGGCTTGCTTTCTCTGCTCCTTAACATGCGGGCATCGCTTCTCTCTCCCTCTTGTCTGTTCATCATTCAAATTTTCTTTTTACTGTTTGGTTACCGAGAAAATTCCTTTACCAAGTCTTTTCAATTCTATTTTAAATTTTAACCAAATTACAAAAAAAAAAAAAAAAAATATTACCTTTCGGACGGGAGGCGCAACAGTTCGAACAGGTTTCTGAGGGTGATCGACGGCGTACAAATCGCCTCTCGCGTAAGGATCGCTATCACCAGACGAAGAACTATATCGAATCAAACCAGCTTGTCTAGCACACTCGAAGTACTGAGTAATGGGCAGCTCGTTCGCGTAATCCCAGTCGCCAAACGCTGGAATTTGTCCACTTTTCCTCAAGTAATAATCCTAACAAAACAAAAATAATAAAATATTATTAGAAGAAGAAAAAATTTCAGAAATTATAACAGCGTGAAAAGAACTTACTTGAGTTACATCCATTTGGTTTTCTGAAGAAAAGTTGAAGTGTTTGTTTCTCCTCTTTGGCTTTCTTCTTTATAGCTTGTTGGGTGGGTGGGAATTACAAGTGAGGGATGGAACAAAAAAGTTTAAAGCAAAGTCTGGAGATTTCTCAGAGAGAGCTATAAATTGTGTTCAGAATTTATAGACTGAATCTAAATAGAGATTTTTACTTGATTTATGGCATACAGAACCAAAAAGTACTGATGAGAAAGACAGCCTACACTGTTTAGGTGAGTTGGGTATTTTTTCAACTTTTGCAGATAACAAATGGGTTTACTCCTTTTTTCCTTTGTAGTTGTTGAAGATTATAGCCCAAAACCAGGCTCGATAAAGATAAGGTTTTTTATTTTTTTAAGTACTTTTATTTTTCTGTACTAAAAAAAACACTTATTTTTAACTATTTAATATCTTAAGTTAAATTTAAATTAATTATATTTTTCTAAATGACTAATTTATTTTTATTTTTATTTAGGATATGTAATATTTTAAAATATATTTGTTCTCAAATAATATTTATTTGATATTTTATTAAATGTATAGTATATAAAAGGTAATTTAAAAAAAATTCTTTTAAATTCTTCAAATAATTAAATTGAACAAAAAAGTCTTTCATGCATAATTAAAAAATCAATATAAATTTAACTCAATACTAATAATTAAAAATCTAACTTTAAATGTGTTTTTTAGAATTAAAAAAATAAAAATATTTTTTGAAATATACCCAAACTATAAGGTAAAATCCCTTACAATGGGTCACGCGGATTTGAGCATGGGAATTTGTTAACTGTTGGCAAAAAGTAGAGTAGAATTTGGCTATGTATGAGGATGACAAAAACTGAAAAGGTCCAATTGGAAAAATAATGGTTGTTTTCTATTCGAAAAAAAAAAATAATGGTTGTTTTTGTTTCTTGCTTCTTTCACTAAAAGTCGCTTTTTTGTTTGTTTGTTATTATTATAGGTAGAAAAATAGCTACCTAACACTTTCCAAGAGCCCTTGATTTGTGTGTTTTGTGTACATTTATCAATTGTGGTGGCCAGGTGTTGAGGTGATGAACCTAAGTTTCAAAGTGATTATGAGACTTTAGACTTAAAATCAAAGCCTTTTTTGACTTTAACGGACTTGTTTGCTTCCTATCGCGCCTTTGCTTCTAAAGTTCATGAATGTTTTAGAAAGTGAAAAAAAGATAATTTACTTTTTTATTATTATTAATTTTTTTGTTTATTCTAATATAATTTTTTTTTTGTTTTAAATTTTGTAGAAGAAAAGATTGGGCATATTTTCAAGATGTTTGGTTCCTACTTGCACTTCGTGAATTTGGATTTTCATAGAGGATTTGAAGCGATGAAGATGATAGTTCAAGACAAAAAAAAAAAAATGTGTTGTTTTTGTGTGTGTGTTTTTTTAGTATGCCTCTATTTAAAGAAGATAATGTAAATGTAATTAAGTAGTTTATGAACGGTATTACCGAAAAAAAAATAGTAGTTTATGAACGGTAGCTGCAAGTTTTGTGGAAAGATAGTTTTTTGCAATATGGTATAATCTTTGTTGGAGATAAAAAAGACTGGAAAAACTGGGACCAATCTATATATTTTTCCTTTTAAAAAATAAAAAAAATTAAAACTTATAATTCTTTTATGTAATCCACAAAGAGAAACCAGCCTGTTTTCAGTTTTCAGCATACAAGAAAACTTGCACAAAATTTGTATACAGGAGAAACAGGGAGAGCAACATTTATTCATACCGTTGGATCAGATTGAGGCTTCAACGATCAATTGGCCCGTAAACAGGGCACAGTAAAATTTATACATTGTATTATAATACAAAATAAATTTTAATAATATGGCATATATTATTTAATGAGAAATTTGATGAAGTAACACGACGACTTTTTTTTTCGAGGAATGGACTCCAAATCATTTTTGATTTATTTTTATTGGTTATTTCTTAAAAAGCTCACATTAAACAAAAAATTAAACAAAACAAAATTAAAACAAGTCAACTCAAAATTCAAACTATTGGGTTCCTTTTTCTTCCCTCGTCTCTTCGTTTTCTTCTCAACTGTCACTGTTCATCACCTTCTGCAATCGAAATCCACCGGTGCCAATCACTGTTCATTGTTCTTCTTTTTCTTTTTCCTGAGTTTGAAGCAATGCCTCCTAAAAGGGCTACGTCCAAACCCCGACCAACATCCAGCTCCACCCCAAAAGATGTGGAAGAGACATCACCAAACACCCCACCCGCGACCCACAGTCCCCAAACCACCCAATCAATGCCCGAGCACACTCCCACCCAAACGCTACCTGAAACGGCGGTGAACCCTTCCCAAAGAGTGGAGGAGATTCAGGCCACCAACGAGGAAACAATCAGCGGCGAAGGCGACAGCGACGGCGACGACAATACCCAAGCCGTACCTCCGGTAAGTCCTTTGATTGAATTTGGTTTGATAAGTCCTCAGATTGGTATTTTGATTGATATTTTAATTTTTTGGACGAATTTTGATTGTGTGGAAAAGAAGTTTTGGACTGTTAATGGTGTATTTCGGCCATTTAACCAGACATGTTTGACGTGGTTAGGGAAGATGAGGTTTTGAAGTCAGAAATGAAGGGTGCGACTAGTTAGTCGCGTAGTTTAAAAATAGTCGCGGCTTGTCGCATTCAATTATAGTCGGCATGCGACTAATTACTCTATGCTAACCATAAAAAAAAGATTCAGTATCGACTAGTTAGTCGGTAAATCGACTAGATAGTAGCGTAGTACAATTCATGTCGCGACTCATTAGTCGTTACACAGACTATATAGTCGAAGCAGTTTTCTCAAAAAACTACATTCGGATATAGCATCGACTAAATAGTCGCGGTGCCGACTAATGGGTCGAGAACGAAAGTGTACTACGCTACTCTTTAGTCGGTTGAGAGACTAAGTAGTTAATATTGAATCTTTATTTTAGGTCAACATCGACTAAATAGTCTCTGTACCGACTATTTAGTCGCGTACTGTAAACTAAATGGAATATTATTTTTTGTTTTGCAGTTTTATCTATGTTTTTTTTGTTTTGATTTGTATAATTCTTTAAAATTCACAGGTACTCATTAGGAGTGATCTGCCTCAGCTGCGTAGTCTTACAACATACGTTGACATGGCCATTTTTGTTGATAAGGACAAATTCCCAGCAAAGATAACTGTGAAACAGCACATGGGAATATTTGCTGAGATAAAAGAGAAGTTGGATGATTGGGAGCTCGACCTATTTAGGAGGTCCTATTTTGGGCATTTCCTAGATTTAGAACCAGAGTGGCTCGAAGGGGGGAAAACCGGCAAACGGAACACGTTCGCTGGTCAACTTGTCCATTTCTTGTTGCTTAGACGCATGATAACGTCTAAGAAGAAATAGATGTGGTTTCTTGTGGAGGGGAAACCAGCCCGATTTTCCCTCACCGATTTTGCTATGGTGACCATATTACACTACTGGCAATACCAAAGATTTCTACAGAGCAGTCTCTCCATTTGAAGAACCGGCTCCGAGATTTGTACTTTGAGGGAAGATCACAAATCAAACAGGATGATCTCGTCCGTAGATTTCAGAGTATGTTCAATAAGGGCGAGGGTGACAGCGGTAAGAAAGAAAAAAGGAAGAAAAAAAAGGCGCCCAAAAGGGGGCAGGAACGAGAGGACCGGGTGAAGGTCGCTCTCGTATATTTTCTCGAAGGGATTCTTCTTAGCGCAGACGCTAAGAAGAACATTTCTGACTTTTATTTGAGCATGGTAGACGATTTGACCATGTTCAATGCGTATCCATGGGGCAGCGAGGTTTATGATCTAACATTCGACAGTTTGTCGTCCAAAAACCTCGTTGCAAAGTATAAGGAAAGGCTTGCGAAGCCGAAGGAGAAGCAAGTCCCGGGTGTGAAGGGGACCTACACTCTCTTAGGCTTCCCATTTTCGTTTCAGGTTAGCTGTTAGTATTGTTGGTTTGAATGATTTTAGTAAGTATATACTGTTAAAATGTACTAAGTTTTGCTATTCATCAAAGCAGGTTTAGGCTTTTGAGGCAATTCCGTTTCTCGGCGATTTGTGTGCACGTAGGGCTGAGGGGATGAGGTTCCCTCGATGCCTTAATTGGAAATGCCGTGATACGATTGCAACACTTGAAAAGATCACGGCTGCTTCTTGGGACAAGAGGGTAAGATCAATGCCTTAATTACCCCCTTAACTTGCTTTAGTTTATTGACAATTTAAATGTCGTATTTATTTGAACAAGTTTCTTTTTCAATTTCAGGTTGTTGTTCATTCTATCCTGCACCCTTCGAGGGATGAGAGGGCAATGCCCTATATGGCGGATATTGAGGTACTCACTGACGTTAAAGATGACGTAATCACAGCCTTGGTGACAGTGCTGGGTAATGGGGCTACTATCCGAGATGAAACCGGAGCTGCCGAGCAGGTTTCTCATGACCAAGACCGGGCTCAATCAACCTCAACCCCCGAAGGAGTTCGCCACCACGAAGAACCGACTACGTTGGGTGAGGAGCCTCGACCAACCCACGAGGGTGCATTACCCGAATTGGAGTTGAGATTGAGGAGTTACATCGACGAGGTGGGTAAACGGGTTGAGGTGAGGCTAATGAGTCACGTAGACCACCATATGGCCGAGATGAGTAGGAAGATCGATGCCCTTCTAGCGAGGTTTGAAGAGCGGACGCATCGGTCTTGAATGTACAACAACAAGACCCGTTGGAGGAAAAGCAAGGGGAGACATCAAATGCTGGTATCGGGGCCATACATGCCGAACAAGACAGAGACACCTACGTGACACCTAATATCGAGGTGCACTCCGGTGTGTTTGTCGATGAGATGTTAGGCGACACCATTGTAGAGGTCACATCTCTGATCTCCGGGAAGAAGATTAGGACCTGGAAACGGGCGGCTCCGTTATGCACCCCATTCACATGTGAACGGCCGAAGCGGAAGAAGAATGAGGTCATTTACCACCCAACTCGACCACTGGATGAGTCTAGGCTATCGGTGGTAAAGTAATGGATTTCAAGTGAGTCCGGGCCGAAGACCATCCGGGGTGGCACCTCCGATCTGACGAAGCAATTCTTCAGGGAGCTATTGCAGGTTGGAGAGTGGCTCTCGAACGAGGTGAGATTCTTAAACAAAACTATTTTTCAATTCAGACTATATAAGGAAAACCGACTATATAGTCGCTATGCCTACTAACGAGTCTCTCTCTAATAATTAAGTAGACTAGTTAAGTCGTTGAGTCAGTCGCTTATATTATTAGAGGGTGACTAGTTCAGTCGCTATGTCGACGGCTTAGTCGGTTCATAAATTTAAAATTTTTCAATCTCGGATGCAGCATCGACTAGGTAGTCGCTATGTCTACTACCTAGTCGCTCTCTGATAAATATGTAGACTAGTTAAGTCGTTGAGTTAGTTGCTTGTATTATTAGAGAGCGACTAGTTTAGTTGCGATGTCAACTAAGTAGTCGGTGTTTAAATTCATATTTCTCTCTATTTCGGACGCAACATCGACTACTTAGTCCCAATGTCTACTAATTAGTCGCTCTCTAATAATTAGGTAGACTAGTTAAGTCGTTGACTTGGTCGCTTGTATTATTAGAGGGTGATTAGTTAAGTCACTATGTCGACTGATTAGTCGGTGTATAAATCAAAATTCTCTCGATTTCGGATGCAGCATCGATTATTTAGTCGCGATGGCTACTAACTAGTCACTTTCCTATCATTTTTCCACTATTGAAGATGGACTATTGAGTCGGTATGCCGATTAGTATAGTCGATATTTGTTGTTTTTCTAATAGTGTTGTCGGTTAACCGTTTAAGTAATCGGTCTTTCTAACTAATTTTTATCTCTTTTTATTCTTAGCATGCGGATGAAATTCTCTACCTTGTCAGAAAGAGATCAGACAAATACAAGGATCTCTTCCCCCAAGATGTTGCAATAATGAACGATCTTTTTTGTTAACAATTAATGGGTAACTTTTTGGAGTACAAAAGGAAAGGCAGGAAAGATTTTGTGCTCAATGCTGACTTGGTAGATTACGTAAAGGGGAAGAAGCTCCAGCGAGGCCAGCCTTGGTCGAAATGCAAGGTAGTTTATGTTCATTTGAATATCAACGGTAAGCATTGGGTGGCATTAGTGATCGACCTTATGAACTGTTCCCTTGTTGTTCTTGATAATGATGTTTGGCTTACAAAACCGGATGATATGGGCGATCATGTGATGCCGTTTTGCGTCATGATACCACTTATTCTGCGAAAGGCCAACAAGTTCAAGCATTTGGGACAACAGCTCACGAGGCCGTGGAGTTGGAGACCACCCCTTGATATTTGTGTGCAGAGTCGCCGGAGGTAAAATTTGTTGAGTATTACATTTTTACTTGAAATTTACTAGTATCCTTATCATTTGTTTGTTTTTATAAATAGTGGAGATTGCGGTGTCTACATGCTCAAGCATATTGAGCTTCACTCCATGAGGCTCCCATTAATTGAAAACATGAACAATGAAAATGTTGAGTACCATAGGAGCCGGTATACGATAGAGATTTTTGATGGTTCCATGGAACCTTAGGTGTTCTTTTGTAGTTGCAAAATATTTTGTATTGTAAATTGTAGATGAACATTTCTAACATTATGAATTGTAAATATAGTCAATGAACGACTCTAACATTTGACCCCTTTCAATTAAATTGTATGCAACACAAACCATACTAACATACATAAAATTAATAGAGTAAAATAACAACCGCCAAGAACAAATAAAAGGTAGTTTAAACGGGCATGTCTGTGGGTTGATTCCCTTCTGTTGATCCAGTTTGACTATTACATTTCTTCTTATAGTGTCCGTAAGGGCCACACTTACCACAACGATTTTTCCGCTTTCTGAACTCACCGACCGATGGGAACCTTGATGTCTTCGGCCTTCCCCTTTTTCTTTCTTTAACTTCTCGGGGTAAAACTACCCTTGTGGTGACTTCATTCAGAACATCCCAATGTGATTGCCATCCGACCGGATATATAGTCTCATCATATGCAAGCACGTAATACTCTTTTGTGTAGTAGGGAGAGATAAGGCTGTAGACACTCACTTGGGCATGATGTGCTACTGCAATTGCATGTACACATGGTAACTTATCAATATCAAACTCTTTGCATGTGCACGTCTTGTTGAAAATGTCCTCCACACCTTCAAGTTCACCGCATTTGACATGATATGTAACGGGGTTAAGCTGTAGGGTATGCCGACCGTTAAATTGCGCAAAGCGTGGCCTGAACTCGGATTCTTGACTCAGTGTAAGTGGAGCAGTAATGGCCGTAGCTACGATCCGTCTATCGTTCCACTACTTTGACATTTTTTTCTTAAATAACGTCGAGCAAGGCAACATATGGGAAATCTCTCGCGTTGACCAACATGCTATTTAAGGATTCAACCATGTTCGTCGTCGTAATGTTGTACCTGAGCCTTGGATAGTGACACCGAGACCACTTCTCGAACCCAACTTCGTTTTCAAGGTACTCGGCTACTCTCGGATATCTATACAAGATTTATGTCATGTACCTGGCGAAGTCTTCACATCTGTACGCGTTAACTGCGCTCCAATACGATCCCATGATGTCCACACACTTGAAATTATTCTTGAGATTCTGTGCAATGTGCCAGGCACATGCTCCGTGGTGGGGCCTTCTCAAAAATGGTGGAGATCTCTTTCTTAATGCTTGGTGCCCTATCAGATATTAACGCCAACTCGTCAGTATCACCAATGACCGCTTTCAATTGTGTGAGGAACCAAGTCCACGCATCTTTGTTCTCCGAATCAACTATTCCCCAAGCGAGCGGGTAACACTGCCCATTACTGTCTTATGCCATGGCAACCAAAAGAACGCCCTGGTATTGACCCTTTAAAAAGGTACCGTCTATCCTGACTACTTTCCTCATGTAACGGAAACCCCTTATTGCCACCCCAAATGCTAAGAAGAGATACTTGAATCTGCTCTCTCCGTCAAACCTCTATGCGAGTTACGGTCCTAGGATTTAACTTCTCGAGCATATGAAAATACGACGGAAGTATGTGGAAGCTTTGTTCGGGTGAACCTCTGATAAGGGTGTGAGTATGTTTTCTCCCCCTCCAAGCTTTGTAATAACTTATTTGTGCTCCGAGCTTCGTACGAGCAAAAGTCTGGACACCTTTCGGACTAGGACCCTTCTTAACACCAACATATTGAGGAGCAACTTGTTCCCCTATCACAACATATGTTGCTTGATGATGGTTGGCATTTCTGTTCAACAATGAACAACTATGAACCCCCACGTACTTTTGGATCACAAATTTGGTCGAATCAGGAACAATCTTCGATGCACGCAGTCTCCAGCTGCAGTTTGGATCGATACAGTCAATAACCCACAATGACCGGTTTGATTTCCTGGTTCGAAACTCAAAATTATCTTTCATAGCAATGTTGGAGAGCTTCTTCTTTAGATCCTTTTTAGTGTTGAAATATTTTCCTTCGTGCAAGTCCGATCCATCTCTGAAGGTAGAATCTGATGCCTCAGTTGTCGGCACATTGACTGGCTCATCGCTAGCAGCCCCAGTTAGCCGTAACAAGGGGTCTACTACTGGATTACCTTCTGCGGGTTGAGTGACACTTGCCCCGTTATCATTGTTTGTGCGTTCCACATTTCGAAAAACTGGCAACTTTTGTCTTGAGGATCCAACATCGGTATGTTCGGAATCACAATAATCTACATCAAAGTAATTGTCACGAAATCCATCACGGGAACCATCATGCGAACCATCCGTGTCATCCGATGACTCTTGGCTGCTCTTCTCATACGCGCATACTTCCGTAGGTTTGGCGATAACCCCTAAAGGGATTTTGCAAGTACTATCAGACCGGGATGCTAACAGTGCTGCAACATCTTCGACATCTTTCAAGACCAGTGGGCTACACTTCTTATTCAGTGGTAGCGAGTAACTCAAAACTAAATCCATCGTATCTCTGCTCAGTCCAAGTTTACCATAAATTTTGTCAAATAAACCCGCAAGCGATATGTCCTCCTCGACC
>Ga0115853_100643_pt1 | contig 10117 bp, 8 predicted proteins | sample InSIn5gowninarea_FD_83867 | JGI IMG/M metagenome (GOLD analysis project Ga0115853, IMG submission 83867)
TAGGAAAGCAAAAAATGGTATAGTTTATGGTGGGTTGGCAGTTAATTCATCTTGTGTAAAAACTTGGAGTACAACAAAAAAGAAAGAAACTGTTGCCGATTCCAATTTAGGTGTGAGCATTTCTCAAAAAGTTTCTGGGGCGCTTAGAGGTGTTAAATCCCTTGCTCGTGGTATCTAGTGAAAGTTTTATCATTGAATCTGCATGGATTTGGGGGGGGGGTGGAAAATTTCTTTCCGTCCGACATTTAGTTGAGGTTGTAAGACCCGAAGTCATATTTATGTAGGAAACCATGGTTCACAAGGAAAAATCCTGTTCTTACTTTGCCAAGTTTTGAAAGGTTGGGAGTTTTCTGTGGTCGAATCAATAGGGTAGTCAGGTGGGTTAATGACTGCTTGGAACCCCAAAATTTTAAATGTTAGTCCTTTCCTGACGACTACAGGTTATTTGTTGGAAGTGAAATGGTTAGGATGGGATCAACCAGTTAACCTTCTCAACTACTATGGTCCCTACCAAAATCGAGAACAATTTTGGAATACATTTTATCGGATGGGTGCTTGTCGCCGAAGAATATAATTCTCGGAGGGGACTTAAACTTTTCTCTCTCTTCCAGGGAGGTTTAGGGATCGACATCCAGGCCAAATAATTTTGCTGACTATTTTAATAACATGATTCAATCTGGAGGGTTGGTTGATGTGGAACCATCGGTCCTTGTTCCAACCTGGAGAAATGGGAGATTCAATGAGGGTGGTTTAGCTAAGCGGTTGGACCACTTCCAGGTCTTGGAATCCTATTTCTTAGGTGGATATAGATTAATATCATTGGTGATAAATTCTTCAATATCAGATCATAATCCGACAATGTTACAATTGGAGAAAGGAAGTAGGTCGATAAGGTATTCGTTTAAATAAAAATGCTATTTGGATTAAAGAGGTTGAATTTGAAGATTTGATTAAGAAGTTATGGAATTCCAACATAGGGAAGGATATTGACTTTCCAATGGAAGCTTTGGTCCATAAATTAAAATGTCTAAAACTTGAAGTTAAAAAATGGGAAGCTGATAGAAAAAGGGCTAGGAAAGCTGATTTAGTTAGGATTGAAAATAAAGTTGAATTTATATATTCTTAGTATACTACTGGCATACCTTTGGAAGATGACAAGCTGAAGTTATTAGTGTTGGAAGGAAAAAAATTGGAAATTTTAAAAAGGGAAGAATCTACACGGAGATGGAAAAGTCGGGCGTTGTGGTTGGAATAGGGAGACTTGAACACTAATTTTTTTCATTGATATGCCAATTAAAGAAGGATGGTGAGCTCAATTTGGGAGTTAGAGACTAATGGAAGCTTGATGGTGTCAGGACAACATGAATTAAAGAATGCAACCTATAATAACTTTCAACAAGTTTTTAAAGACCCTGGGAATATTTCTATTGTGGATCAATTGGCAGTGTTTTATACATTCCTCAATTTTTTGTCAAAGGAGGAAGGGATTGCTGTAACTCAACTTGTCACTCTGAAGGAAATTTTGGAAGTTCTTAAAAGTTTTTCCAAGGACAAAAATATTGTCCCTGACGGATGGACAATTAATTTTTTTTTCGATTTTTTTGAAGTATTTGGCCTAGATTTATTGGAGGCAGTGAATGAGTCTCGCCTAAAAGGCATAGTCATGGGAACATTAAACTCAATGTTTATTGCTATGATACCTAAAAGTGATCAACCTACGACTTCCAATGATTTTTGTCCAACTTCCCTATGCAACTTGGTCAATAAGATCACTACAAAGGTTATTACAAATTAGATTAAGCATGCCATGTCTAGATGGATGTTTCAAGAACAAGTCAACTTATTAGACAACAAACAAATTCTTGATGCCACTGGAGTGGCTCAGGAATGTATGCACTCTATAAAAACCAAAAGGATGGACTCACTCATCATGAAACTGGATTTTGTCAAGGCCTATGACTATGTGAATTGGGACTTTTTGAGATTAGTGTCATTACAGGTAGGATTGAGTGTGAAGGCTACAAATTGGGTGATGGGATGTGTAAATTCTGCTAACTTTGCTGTACTTGTAAATGGAGAACGCACTAGGTCCTTTAAGAGCTCTTGGGGTTTACGACAGGGATGTCCACTCTCCCCTTTACTTTTTATTTTTGTTGTCAAAGGCTTGAGTAGAATTATTCACAATGCTAGGAGGGATGGCATAATGAAGGGTATTAAATTGACACATATCATAGGGATTACCCACCTTCTCTTTGTGGATGATGCTATTCTTTTTGGTTAAGGCATTGAAGAGGAGTGGTAGGATTATAAATCTATCCTGGACATTTTTTGCAAGGCTACATGTATGTTGATTAGTAAATTTAAATCTACTATTCTTGTTAACGGGATGGAGGAGGAAGAGATAGCTTAGATCAAATCTCTATTTCCTTTTGATATCAAAGACTCAAACTCAAGCTTTAAATATCTGGGATATTATTTAAAACCGAACAATTATCTAAAGGAATATTGTCTTTGGTTGATTAGAAAAGTGGAAAAGAAGATTAGTATGTGGTGTAATAGATGGTTGACATTGGAAGGTAGATATATGCTTGTAAACTTAGTGCTGGAAAATACACCGGTATATTGGATTTCTTTAGCCAAAATACTGAAGTATATCTTGGATTCTATTAGAAGGAAATTTTTTAGATTTTATGGGAAAGCACAGAGGATAAGTTATCTTTTCATCCGATGAAGTGGCGAGTTCTTGCTAGGCCTAAAAGATGTGGTGGGTAGGGTTTCAAGCATCTATTTTAGTTTGGAGAAGCCTTATCATCCAAAAGCCTTTGAAGAGGTCTGTTCGGTTTGGGAATGTGGCATAGCATTATTATAGCAAAATATTTAAAAAACAAATCGGTGGACGATTGGTCGCGATCTTATCGATCGGGTAAGAGAAACATCTCAAATATATGGAACAATTGCCTTCAATCTTTGACTATAGTTTCAAAGTGGATTGCGTGGAGTCTCGACAATGGATCTAAAATTTATATTGGAAAGGACCCTATTGTGGGTTATACTAATCAATGCAAGCTTTCTGAGGGACTAGTTCAACATCTTAATGGAAAAAGGATATATTTTTTGAACCAAATTTATTCTCAAAACGAGGACAAAGGAGGTGCATATGTGTGGAAATCTATTGAAGTTTTGGGTATCAATCCCCATTACAAGGATGAATGGACTAATTATCTGAAGATGTCACGTCTTTGTGCTTTTGATCTAAATAAAAGTGAAGACTCTATGAAATGGTCCTGGAATACAGAGGATGGGATTGTTACAACTCAATTAGCTTATGAGGTTATTACTCTTAAAGAGTATGAAATTAAAAAAAAGTGGTGGTATAATGTCCCCTGGATATGGATTTGCCTTTAAAATTAAAACTTTTCTGTTGGCTTCTCATGGAGGACAAGATATCAAGATATTAACTACAAAGAATTATATTAAAAGAGGTGGCATGGGTCCTAATGTTTGTTATATGTGTTTAAATGGTAAGGAATCTATTTCACATCTATTAATTCATTGTTAGTTTACTCAGGATGCGTGGAGAAAAATGAAGAAGATTTTTAAGTTTCTAAATTTAAGGAGTGGCATAAGGAACTCACTAGTACTTCTAAAAGGATCATTTGGCCACCATTAATCGACAATTTGATCCCTATAGGATTCTTCAATGGTGCTTCCCAGGAAGAAGGAACAAAAGGTGGTGTTGGAGCTATTTTGCATATTGATAACGGGGTCAAATAGTAGAGGTGAGTTGTTGTCACTATGAGTCGTATTATTGACATCTCATATTTATAATATTCAAAATTTACAAGTATTCGAAGACTCAAGGGTCATTATAGATTGGGCTACTAATAAACAATGTTTGCAGAATATTGCACTGGAACCGTGGAAGAAAAATGTCAAAGATTTATTGACTGGATTTCTACGAGTGAACATCAAGCATACTTGGCTAAAGTTTAACCAAGTTGCAGATTCATTATCAAAACAAGCCTTACAGCTTGAGGATGGAAATATTTGTCTCTCTTTCTTGAAGGATGGCAACATAGTTTTTAGCCATCTTTGCACTGTGTTTTAATTATGAACTGGCGAGTTCATCCAATCTAGGGGGATAACTTTATGTCTTTTTGTAACCAGTTATAACATGACTATATTTGAATTTTACTATGGAGTTTTTGTAGTAGTGATGGTACTTTTATAGCCTTATTACAACTAGTATGAAAGATGATCATTTATGCCTTGATTTTTTGATATAATGGACATTTATATTTCACCTTGAAATATAGACATTTTTTCTTTTTGAAAAAAAAAGTTTATTATACTAAAAACAATTATAATAATGATTAAATCAATCATCTCCTTATGCTATTTAATTTACACTTTCTTTCAATACAACTACTTTAAAAATCAAGGTTGATTAATATAACTCTTCTAACATGTGGTGTTCCTATAAGTTTATGCAAAGAAAAGGGGAAACCTAATAACATTCTACGAAGAGTCAAGTGAAGAGTAAAATAAAATATTTCATTATGTTAACTTCATACTATTTTCATGAATAAAAAATATATTTGAATTTTTTATATTTTATAAATTATATATTAGCTTGAATGTTAATTTTTTATTATAAACTTATAAAATTTATATAAAATATATAGTCTATGAGTTGTAGCTCAATTGGTTGGGTGGTAGGTTTACTCTTTGTCCACCCAGGTTCAACTCTCATTTGACACATGCCTTCGGGCCACTATGTTGTAACGCTTCGGCTTGTGCGAATCGGGTTTGCACCGAATACCATCCTCGGAACGAGGGAAAGTACTTGGGAGTTTCCCCTGGATGTCTTCCATTGATTTTATATATATATATATATATATATATATATAGATTTGAAATAATTTAAAATATAATTTTAATATTTAAAAAATTATATATAAAAATAAATGTCATGCGTTTCATTATTGACATATAAAATGTATATTTAAGATTAGATGCCTTGCAAACTCAACCTATATTTCATTAACAATTGAACATCGTTGGTCTCAAGGGCCTGTAAGTCCAACCTATATTCTACCAACTATTTAACGTAGCTTGTCATAGAGATGGCACTGTAATAAGTCATGCTTGTAGCATATCGCAACCACTATTCAATGGATCAAAAGAAAGTCCACTAAACACCTTTTTCTTCCATTCAACTAATTTGTTAACATATTTATCAATTTGTCAAGCAATTTGAGACCATGTCACGCGATGAGAAACCCAAAAATGAACACATTCAATGTCACATCTTCACTATGAATTTGGGGAGTGTTACAATGCAACTAATTTGCTACCCTGTTATTTTAAAAAAAAAATTAAATTTAAAAAAAAGATTTTTAAATTTAAATGAATGAAAATAAAACTTAAATGTTAATAGTAAATTGCAAAGCTTTATAAGACTTTTATATTAAAAGTTAAAATATATTTTAAAAGTTCAATATAATTCTTAAATTCATGAAAGTCAAGTGAACATAAGCATAGATGGGGTGTGAGTATATATATATATATAAAATTCTTAAATCCATAAAAGTTATGGAGTCCTTGTTACAATTCAACATAAACATTGATGTGGAATTACTTTTATAAAGAATGGATTAATAATCTAATTTAATTCAAATTGAATCACGTGCCAAAGTTTAAAGGTCAAATTGCTACAATATTTTAATTAATTTAGTATTAAGTTTTTACAAATTTGACCTAACTATTGACCTAAGATTCAACCAAAATGTTGTTATCTAAATTAGAATCATTTACATTCTCCAAAATATTCAATAAAACACCAACTAACATTCATCTCATCCTTCTTTATCTACCTATACATTATCATAAATCAAGTTAACTGAAATTCTTAAATAATGTGAATTTATAAAACTTGTAACTATAAGACATTTAAAAAATTTATATCATAAGTTTTAGTTTTTGTCATATAAGTTTTCTATATTTTTTTACTACCATTTTTTACAACTAAAACATATTCACCATAATAACAAACCATTAATAATAAAATAATATCATAATATATTTCTTACCCATCTTTAATTAAAATATCATAATAAATATCTATAAAACACCTATTTGCTATGCTCGTCTTTATGATTTTCTTCTCTTCAGAACCTATTATGGTCGAGCTAATGGATATTGATGCATGTTCAACATTTAAACGTATGTGCATGAGTACGTGTGTAGTTTTGTAAATATTCAATTTGTTAATATATAACTCCAATGATTTCCAAATAATAGTCTTGGTATTCAAAAAAAAAAAGTAACGTGGTTATTTATATTATTTGTCATTCCAAAACTATCAATCTAATGATATTTATTGGGGAAATAGTTTACATTATTAAGTAGTAATTTTCTAATAATTCTTTAATTTCAATCATATTTGTTTTTTAAACTAGTATTTTAGTATTATTGTGAATATTGAAAATTGTATATATAGATTTAACAATTATTGAATTTACTGTGTCCAGTTAAGTATTGCATGTAAAAATAAATTGAAATTAAATATCGTAATTAATGTCATATATGTATACAACACAAGTAAAAATTATTACAAGTATGAACAAAAGTTTTAAATTTAGATATCAACAACTATGAATTCTAGACTAGATCAAATAAACTGTGACTCTAATATTACGATTCGTTTAATGAGCCTTTCTTCTCATAAAAACATTTGTCATCAAAGTGCTTGATTTAAGTGATTTTTTAGGGCCATCTAAGAAGTGATCATGATATTGGTAGTTTGTAAGTCATTGTTTTCCGATGCAATTTTGGGGAAGTCGCTCAACCTACTAATTTTATTTTCAATGAGCTAAAGAAGACAAAAAACGGAGCACAAAATAAAAACTTATTATCTCAGCAACACTCCTCATCTTTTTTGGGCAACTTAGATTCGTGTAAACCTTAGCATTTATGCTTAGCCCTAACTTCATGCTAGGGTTAGTGCTTTTGCATCTCACTATTTTTAGAATCATTATAAAATGTAGTTTTAGCCTCTTGTTATGGAATTTTTGTAAATGAGCATAATTGTCACATAGCTTCTTAAAGATCTGCTACGACCATGCTAGCCACTCTATATTGTTCTGTGCATTGCAATGTTTTTCACCATTTGATTCATTAACAAGATTTGTTTTTCAAAGTAATATTATTCTTTTAATATTATATCTTGTGTTATCTTTGCAATATTGCTTTCTTTCGTTTAGTTCTCAATCTAATCTATATCGACTTTTTTTACTTCGAAGACAAACTTATGTGCCATATATGCCATCTTTGTATTCCTTTAGGGATGACAATAATATTATTTGGGCACACTACAATTAGGTGGTAGGACATTTTGCAGTGGAGAGGACACTGACAATGCTGCACAAGCAGTTCCATCGTCCAAAGCTATGACAAGACGTCAACTATTATATTATATCATGCACTTATTGTGCCAACACCAAGCATGGATTATACACTCCTTTGCCTAGTCAAGGCTTATTTAGATCAAGAAAAGGAGTGTATAGTCCATGCTTTATGGTTGCATGCTTAGTGAAGGCACAATAAGAGCATGATCTGATATATTAGTTGACTTCTTGTTAGAGCTTTGGACAATGGAAGTACTTGTGCAACATTGTCATTGTCTTCTCCACTCCAAAATGTCCTACTACCCAATTGTACCATGCATCACAAATCATATTCTTATGCTCCCTAAAGGAATACAAAGACGGCCTAGATGGCACAAAACTCCACCTTTGAGGTAAAAGAAAATGATATAGATTGGATTGAGAACTAAATGAAAGAAGGAAATATTGAAAATATAACACAAGGTACAATATTAAAAGCATAATATTATAGTGAAAAACAAAATCTATTAATGAATCAAATGGTGAAAAACATTGCAATGCACATAACAATGTAAAGTGGCTAGCATTGTTGTATCCAATCTTTGAGGAGACATGTGATGACTATGCTCATTTACAAAATTCCCATAAGAAGAGGATAAAACTACATTTTATACTGACACCAAAAACCCTAGTATGAAAAAAGGAATGCTAAGGTCCACGCGAACTTAAGTTGCTTGAAAAAAATGAGGATTGTCATTGAGATAATAAATTTTTATTTGGTGCTCCAATTTTTGTCTTCTTTAGCTCATTGAAAATAAAATTAGTAGGTTAAGTCGATTCTCGAAAATTCCATTGTAAAATAATGACCTAAAAACTACCAATATCATGATCATTTTTTAGATGGCCCTAAATAATCACTTGGATCAAGCTCTCACGGTGATGGGTTGTTAATAAATGTAAGTTTTAAACATGTTTAAGTGTAACAATGCACATAGATTCTTATGCAAAAACATAAATAAACAATGACATTCACACAGTACACAAAGATTACCCTGGAAACCCCGAAGGGAAAAACCAGCTTTTATAGCTTCACCACTCTCTTTGTTTCTTTCATTGGATTATATACAATGTTTACAATACAATATAAGGTATTTACGAACCTCCGAAACCCTAATTCCAAAACCGGAATTAGAAAAACATGGGTCAAAACCATTCGTCAGAAAACCAAGGCAGAAATGCCTATGCTACTGTACACCAAGAGAACTTCTCAGTGCTCACAAATTTTGTCTATGAATCTGCAACATTATCCTAAGTGTCAATTTCTCTAGCAACACCTTCTTGCTTTTAACCATATCTCTGAATAAGTGATACTATACATGAATATGCTTCATTTTAGAGTGATAAGACGGGTTCTTTGCTAGGAAGATTGCACTTTGACTGTCACAATATATCCTTACAACTTGTTGTTTAAACCTAATTTCTGAACACAATCTCTACAACCATACACCCTCTTTACTTGCATGAGTGGCTGCCATGTATTCGACTTCCGTAGTTGATAGTGCCACTGCAACATGTTTCTTGGTCATCCAACTGATAACACCTCCAAATAGGTTAAACAAATACCCACTTGTAGATCTTCTATAATCCAAATCTCCAGCCCAGTTAGCATCAACAAACCCATGTACATCTAACACCCTGTTTGGTCCATCTCTTCCTTGGTAACATATTGCATGATCTATAGTCCCACACAAATACCTGAACACCCTCTTTACAACTGTCCAATGCTCATTTCCCTGTTTTGACATATACATGCTGAAAACTCCCACTGCATGGGCAATGTCTGGTCTAGTGCATACCATGGCATACATTAAGCTTCCAACAACACTAGCATAAGGAACACAAGACATGTCTTCTTCTTCTCCCTGAGTCTGGGGACACTTTTCTACATATATCCTTACACCTAAAGGGACAGGGACCTTTACTGATTTACATTCCCGAATATTAAACCTGTGCAATATGGTCTCAAATATATTTTCTCTTATTCAACCAGAGCTTTCTATCTGGACGATTTCTTTTGATCTCCACCCCAAAGATAAAATTGGCAACACCAAGATCCTTCATGTCGAACTTGGAGGATAGATGCATTTTCACCTACTTGATAACCTCCATGTTGTTTCCAACCAACAACATGTCATTGATGTACAACACTACATAGATAAAATGTTCACCAACCTGCTTGTAATACACACAATGATCAACCTTGCTTCTCACAAATCCCAGTCCCTGTATATATGTGTCGAACTTCGGGTATCACATCCTAGGAGATGACTTTAGACTGTAAAGGGATTTCTTTAGCTTTCAAACCAAATCCTTCTTACCCTTTACTGTAAATCCTTTAGGTTGTTTCATGTATATTTCTTCATCCAGGTCCCCATGTATGAACGTTGTTTCTACATCCATTTGATCTACCTCAAGATCAAATGCTATATCAAGAGACAATACAAATCTAATGGAAATCAATTTTGCAACATGAGAAAAAATCTCACCAAAGTCAATTCCCTCTACTTGAGAATACCCTTTTGCTACTAGTCAAGCTTTGTACTTCTCGACTTTTCCTAGTGCATTTAGTTTCTTCTTGAACACCCATTTACTACCAACATGTTTCCTTCCATCATGCAATTTAACCAAATTCGAGGCCTCATTTTTGTCCAAGGCCTCCATTTCTTCAA
>Ga0115853_100644_pt1 | contig 10113 bp, 9 predicted proteins | sample InSIn5gowninarea_FD_83867 | JGI IMG/M metagenome (GOLD analysis project Ga0115853, IMG submission 83867)
CGGTGAGGGATTTCTCGCTCGACCATAAGGGACGGAGTCACTCACTATTCATATGGTGAGGGATTTCTCGCTCGACTGTTAAGGCCGCCATCGCCGCCATCGCCGCCATCGCCGCCATCGCCGCCATCGAGAGGAGCTAAAAGTTCAAAAACCTCCGCCGCTGATACACCATTCCCTCATACGGGAATAGCTCGATCGCTTCAATCAAGAATCAACATAGGTAGGTGAGAGGGAACGACCCGGGCGGGGAGCTGTCAAGGTTCGCCTTGCCTCCCTCATCAATGATAGATGGCGTTTCCGATTACGTATTGTTGGGGAGTGACTACGACTGAAATCATTTCTGCCCCCAGCCAGGAGGTATGTATAGGTCCGGGGGGAGGCCCCACCTTTATAGATCGAGTAAGGAAAGATAAGATCGAGGAACGTTATCGACCGATAGGGAGAGGAAAGATGAAAGAGAAGATCAAGTAAGTAAGTGGACCGGGGATGCGGTGAGCTCAATAAATTAACCACCCCTCACCCTCCCTAAAGGCTGACTGCTTAGTTATAAGCGCGTACGTCAATAAATTGATGTGAAACACTCAATCTCGATCGCACACGGAAATAACGTACTATGATGTGTGTGATGGATGAACCATGAAATTGCGTCTTCTGATGAACCATGAAACCACTACCATGCTGTGATGGATGTGTGAAATTGGAAAGAGGCAAAAATGATTTGATGTTTTGAGTAAGGTTACTTCGGTTCGGGCGGGATGGATATGGGTAGGTGGTGGCCGAACGAGGGCTTGAGGCGAGACCATAACCCGAACAGGAAGCGTGTGGTGTGGGGCGTGTCAACGCGAACACGACCCCATACATAGAAGCAGCGAGCAAGCCTTCTAGCAAGCAATTGACCGAGGTTACTCATTCCACCACGGCCCTAATAACCTGCCTGTAAAGGCAAATTTTTCTACCACCCCAACCAAAAAGAAAAGTTCCACTTATCAGACACGGTGTACCGTGCGTGACAGGAAGCGCTATTCGACGATACCTATAACACCTACCTTCATACACACAATAACGAAGGGAAGGTTCCCGTAGCGAGAGGTCAGGTTATGAGCAAGCGGCTAGGGACCGACCTTACCTATGCTCAGGCAGGCTCGTGCTCTATACTCTGTACCTAACCTAAGTATGATCGATCGGACTAAACCGCCACTAGCTATCTATGATCGAACCTTCCTATGATCGAGCGAGCTAGCTATCGATGCCTATCGTAGAGACGGCAAGAAGCAATAAGATCGATAGAGAAAATCAATCTTGGTTGGGTTGGCTCGGCTTGTTGTATTGGCATATAGCATATTGTTGGCTTATTTTATTGGGCTTTTTGGTTGCAGGTTCAATAAAGTCCTGCTTGCTATACCCAAACCACTCTACCTACGTGAGAAGAATGCGTTGTCTTTGGTTAGGGTGGAGTATAGAGAGTAGTTGCTGGCCTCATAGAATCAAGGGGCGCAAGACAATTTCACATATAGAGGGGATTGGGTGTTCCACGTCTTACCGTAGTGCCTAGTGATCGATGAACAAAGGCTATATAAAGGGTCTGGTCAACCCGAATCTGGATGCATGCGGAAATATTACGGAACAGGTTCAATTTACTTATTGGGTGGGGGGGCTTATGGTCGAGCCTGCTTGCGCATCCTGAAAGGTTGATTCTTCTTTTTGGCTAGCGGCCCTTGAGGGAATAAATATAGGGCCGGCACAGTCAGGATATAATATTTTCTTCCCCTAAAACTGAAATATCTTCCCGAACTCTATTTTTCACCAGATGAATAATAAGATCGAGGAAAGAGAAATAAGAAGTAAGTAAGCTAGAGATAAGCTGGATATAAGTAAGGCGTAACAGACTGAAAACCAAGCTACACATAGGTATATTGAAAGCTAGGTGTAACTAACATATATTGAATGAGGCGTAACGTAGTGATTTCAAGTAAGTTGAGGCTACGCTATTTGATACGGGCGTAAGGTAAGCCAAGGCCAGGAAAAGAAGAGTCTAATAATTGCGTATTGAAAGCTAGGCGATTCTATTTATTTCCCCTTGTTTGAATACAGAAACGAGGTCGGATTTGGTGAATTCGCATGGGAACTGCAGAAGGTTAATTCCAGTGAGAGTTCCCAGTGAGTAGCAGCACAGGTAGTGGACGGTGAAAGTGGTAGACAGTTACACAGTTGCAGCACTAACCACGGTGCTCAACTCTTGTGGGCATGATACCTCCGGGTGGTCCCAACTCTATGACAGCGATCCTGACTTCGCTACAAGAGTAGCACTTTGGAATACCATTTTTGTCATATCGGTATAACGTAGGTAATACATTCCCCTATACTGATTCTTGTGGGGGAAAGGGTGGAGAGGGACCACCAGAGAGTATAAAGCATCACGTCATGCTGGACGGTCTAACATGACAGGCTTACCATAGAGTACAAAGCGCATCTATCCATACATAGCATAGTACGTATACTTATCAAAGCGCATCACATGAGGGTAGAGGAAGCAAGCAGCATACCAATGGGCGGGTAAACGGTCGATATTGAGACCTGCAGCCCGTGGAAAGCGGATGGATGGGTGGATGAAAGGGAATAAAGACTCGAGTCTATTTTGACCGGACCTTACCGCAAAGCAAGCATGGCGTAACAGTGGGAAGCGAGATGTGGTCCCCTCCCTCCAGGGATATCCGTCTTTCACAAATATATGGCCCTCATGACCTAAGCTTTCCTCATGTGGGAACCACGTTAGTGAGATCGTGATGTAAGCAGTCCTTATATCTCTATCCTTGGGAACCGCCCAACCCAGTCCTATCGTACGGCGGCGAAGCTACACTCGCTCCTCCTTTCAACTATGGCGCAGTAAAGTAGGAGAACCAATTGTTAGATTCTATCGTTCTATCATGGAACCACATCCTTCTTCCCATCTATCATGGCATGGAAAGCCCTTCCTTCTTCAACCCCAGCCCAGCTAGCGATAGAATCGATAGGGATGACCAGCCCAAGAGCTAGCTAGCGAGGTAGGCCACCAGACTGACTAGCTTAGTAGGTAGGGTTTGGTCCCAGTGATTAGACCAACTAGCACCGACAGATGGAATTAGACCAATTGCTTGGGTTCGGTAACAGCTTATCACTGACTAACTAGCTTAGGAACCAGTCCAATAGCAACACGAGGCCTGGGTAACAGATGATGAGCCCAACAACCAGCTATCTCTCCCTTGCAAGTGATAGTCCCTTGTGAGTGCTTGCTAGTGGTATATAAATATATACGTGTCGTTGCTGTTATTGATGCTTATATATACGTTACTGATGCCATGTCTATGGTGCCCTTATGTTCTGCGCCCGGCTGAGCTGAATATACGTTACTTATGTCATGCCTATCTATACATTACTGATGCCTACCTATATATACGTTATTGTGATGCCGGGTGGGTGGGTATATTAGTGATGCTGCCACTATCTACATTCGTTCGGGTGATGGTGACTGATTGATGCGGGGGAGTTTATGCCCTTATATATATGGGGGTCGATGCCCGCCGGTAAAGGGTTTATGCCGGGGCCCCACAATCAAACATATTTTGTATAGAAAGACACAACTACGAGCAATACGAAGCACGGTTCACACCCAACACACACTACCTGCGAGGGATATACCCCAAAAAACACAGCCACTTTAGCGGACATTCCATTACCTCGGCCCGAAGCCCACCATACCCAATATCTAATATGAAAAGCCATACAAACCCCAGTTACTTAGACATGCAGTATTCCGCCATATATATTTGCAGCCCACCCCTACACTCCTCGCCCAGGTCCTTACACCCTTTACACTCACACGGGACAAGCCACACACATTCCTTGCACTAGGAAGCGCAAGCCCCTCCGGGACCTTCTTTCAGCCATGCTAGTTCACGTCCACAGACACATACCCACTTTTATCATATATAATGACACAGCCAGCCCTTCCAACGGATTCCATTCGTAGGGATATCCCATTAAAGGAGTTGAGGGGAAGAAAGAAAAGCAGTAGGCAAGCAAAGGAAGGGAGGAGCGAGCCATTGAACAAGCCCAACCAAGCCAAGCCCACCAGCGAGGTAACCTTGTCAAATATAGATTCTTTTCCTCTCTTTTGCGGTAGGCCGGCCGGCCATCAGTTGGTATTGAGCCATCGTGTACCGGTAAAGGCCATCCCGGTAAGAAGAAGTGGGCCATCCCAGACATACGGGAGAAGGCAATGTGCGGTGATGATCTAGTTTGCCTATATATTCGGCCTGCCTACATGACTAGCAGGAAATAGATTGATTCTCTGAGGACCGGTAGGGGCTCGACTGTTAAGGACCCTTTAGGGGGCTCGACTGATAAGGATGCGCAAGCAGGCTCGACTGTTTTGGTTACTTATTTGAGAGGGGCAATAAGTAAACCCTAACCTTTAGGTGCTCGACCATAAGGACCTTTAGGTGCTCGACCATAAGCCCCCCCACCCAATAAGTAAATTGAATGCGTTAGCATGCTCGACTGTTAAGGCCGCCATCACCTTTAGGTGCTCGACTGTTAAGGACCTTTAGGTGCTCGACCATTTTTTGACTTATTTGAGGGGCAAATAAGTAAATTGAAGAGGATGCGTTAGCATGCTCGACTGTTTTGGTTACTTATTTGAGAGGGGCAATAAGTAAACCCTAACCTTTAGGTGCTCGACTGATAAGGCCGCCATCGAGACCCCCCCACCCAATAAGTAAATTGAATGCGGAGCACGCTCGACCAGCGGGCCGCCATCATGCCCCCGGCAGGGTGAGGTACGAACGCTCGACTAATAAGGACCCTTTAGGGGGCTCGACTGATAAGGACCCTTTAGGGGGCTCGACCATAAGGACCTTTAGGTGCTCGACTGTTAAGGCCGCCATCGAGAGGAGAGGAGAGGGCTCGACCACCGGGAGAGGAATTTATCATACTAACAAGTACAGTAGGACACATTCACACGAATATATATTGGGACCTACAGTCGGAAGCAGCAGCTTTTACTACTTTCGTAGTTTCAATATTCTCATATAGAAAGGACTACGATGTTATATGAATAGTAGCAGGAATTAACACTACCAACTACGAGCTTTCTCACGCTTTACGTTTGAGCTTTCCCACCATTCACATGACTACGATACGGACCTTCCACACATTCCACTGGAAAATGCGTGGGAGGGGCCCAAGCCCTCCATAATAAATGGGGTGGGTCGCACCCGCACCTACCTGCACCCAGCCAAGCCTGCCCATGCTATGCTCCCAACCAAGCACAGGAATCCCTTATCCACAAGCAGGGATCAGATACAACCTACCATCCGATTACATCAGCTCTGGGGGGTCAAACCCCAATACCCACCATTGAATCTAGGCTTACTGACAGCGGGATACAATCCAGACACGCAGACAATGCTATCCTTCCTCACAGCGCATGCTATTGAACCGAACATCGCATCCATGCTTCCTAACACCCTAGGGATCAAATCCTTCCTAACAGTCGAGGCTATCAGACTAGCAGGGGATCAAGACAGACAAGCAGGCGATTGATTCCTTCCTAACAGCCGATACAATCCACCCTACCTTAACAGGACATCCAGACACTACACCAACAAACAGCGCAGGGAATCACATCACGCAAAAACACCATCACTAGGCTTTCACTGCTGAGATGAGATACAGACAGACTTGCAGGGGTTTGATCCCACCATACAAGCTGGGCATGCTATGCAGACATACCACCAGGGAATACTACCTTCCCACCAGGGGTTATGGGTGTATCCCTCTATCTCCTTCCTTCCCTGCATTGATAGTCGAGAGTATCCATCCTCAGATGTATATTTCTAAATCCTCAGCTGTGAATGTAAATCTATCAGTGGTAGTATCAGTCAATGATTCAATCCATCAGTGGATAGCATTCCATTCTCTGTCCATTGGTAGATGTCATACGATCCGTGGATAGTGACTGCATTGCCTCCCGTGCTTGGTAGGAAGCATTTTTTCCCCCTCCCATCGGGTTCCTTCAACCAACAATCCCTGAATATATATATATTTAGCTTCTACATTGGGCTCACCCCAATATCATTCTTCAGGTACTCTCCGAGGGGCTTAAGCGCTTCGGACACTTCTCACCCTGGGACACTAACCCACACTAATGCCTCGCACACTTCTCACCCTCGAACACTTCTATTTATTCACTTGTGCCTATAGTATGTGCCTATAGAGAGTGCCTATAGAGGGGCTTGCCGACTTCATGTTATTACTTCATGTTTGCCTTATGACTTCATGTTATGACTTCATGTAGGCGCTTGCCTGTAGAACCAGTGGGGAAGGACAACCAGTGGGCGATTACGTTGGGTTAGCTCATCTTTAGGCTATTTTATGCATAAAAGATCATCTGCAAAAGCTCATCTGGGTTAGGCAGGCTAGGCAGGTACGTTAAGTCAATTCTTTGAAAGGGTTGTTAATGCCCACGAATGCGAATGCTCAGATGCGAATGCTAAAACTAAAGCTATCAAAAGGCAGGCAGATTGATATAAGAGGTTATAGATTGATAGAAGAGGTCATAGATTGATAGGGTGGGTTACCCAAAAACTTCGGGAGAATGCTTTTCTTTCTCTGGGAAATGCTTATGTATTAGCATCAATGCGTAATGACACCCTGCGTTAGGGCCAGAAGGGTTAAGTCCAGTAAGTCAATTCTTTGAAAGCGTTAGGTCCAGCTCATCTATGGACTAGGTCGATGACTAGATTACAGCGCTCACTAGCACCGACCGCTAAGCACCAAAGAGATAGTCAGGCAAGTAATCGAGTCAGGCAAGCCAAAGAGATAGTCAGCAAGCAATAGATAGAGGAAGGCAATAACTAATCCTCTGATTACATCTATTTTGAAATACCAAAAGAGTGAGTCGGCGAAAAAGAAAATAGCAAAAATGGGGTGAAATGGATTGCTTGCTCAGGGCTGTGAAAATCCATATTCATTCTGTCTCTTGCTCTATGAATGCAGTCAGTTCCTTTCCTTGACTAAGTCTCCGCGTAGTCAAAAGCGGAGACGGAGACAGTGACTCATAAAGAAGGAGAGGAAGCTTGATCGGATCCTCCATATGAGGTCCGACATATAAATAAGTTCCTTTCATGCGAGGTGCTGGTCCTTGGCCTTAAACCCGATAACCCGAGACTCTCTCCTTGACCTTATTCGGGTTACTCGATGGCCCTTCTATCGATGCACCCCCTTTCCTTGGCCTTTCACCCGATGGGAAGGTAGGACCAACCGATAACCCGATAAGCTAGGTAGGACCAGCCAGTAACCCGATAAGCAAGGCAAGCCCCTTGATAGAGCATAAGAGTAGGAATAAGAGTGGAAGAAAGGTGGGAACACGGTTGGCAAGAGAAAGAATAAAGGAAGGCAAGTCTCCTCTTCCTCACCATATGAATAGTGAGTCCCTACCGGGCCTTTGGTCGAGTGGTTTGTTTCTCACCCCTCGCTATCACTCTCGATGGCAACTCTCGATGGCGGCTGTTCATGAGGCAGGAAACAGAGACTATTCTTTCATTCATTCTTGAAATGCCAAGTTGATTGCTTAGATTCTTTGATCCCGGGAAGGAAGTCTCACGAGTGGTCGAGGAAGTCTGGCTAAGTGTGGTCGAGGAAGAGCGTGAGAGGGAAGCTTATTCTCTATTCATTCTGTCTCTTGCCAGTGAGTTCTTTGATCCCGAAGGAAGGCTGGTTCTCTTCGTTTGTATAGAAGGAAGGATAGAAGGAAGGCTGGTTCTCTTCATTCGTATAGAAGGGCCGGTACGATTAGCGAGAGGGAAGGTAGCCAGAATTAGGGTAAAAGTAGTAAATAACTCCGATAGGGAAGTGGATATTAACTCCGATAATGAGGTGGGTCTGAAGTCCGAGAATGAACGAGAATCATCGGCATCCTGCCTTAGGTGCCTTTACCCTTGTCAATGTGGGCCTTGCTCCTGTCTTTCCCACCTTGGTTGCTCTTGTTAGGAAGAAGAATGGAGCTTTCAGGTTTTGTGTTTACTTGTTCTATCTTGATGAGAGCAAAGAGCTACCTTGCTAGCTGATTATGCATCCAGCTCTGATCCTTATGGGTTCCCTCAGTGCCCCCTTCTTTCTCCTCCTTTTGGTCATGAGCCTCCATCTTTTTCAGATTGTTGTTGAATTATAGTCTCTTCCATCAAAAGGTGATTCCCTTCTTCATTAGTCTCAAGTGCAGGTGGTAAGTTATCTTCTTTTGTTTTATCCACCTCTCGATGGCGGCGATGGCGGCCTTAACAGTCGAGCCTGCTTACGCATCCTTAACAGTCGAGCCTGCTTACGCATTCAATTTACTTATTGGGTGGGGGGGGTCTCGATGGCGGCCTTAACAGTCGAGCACCTAAAGGTGATGGCGGCCTTAACAGTCGAGCCTGCTTACGCATTCAATTTACTTATTTGCCCCTCAAATAAGTCAAAAAATGGTCGAGCACCTCTTGGGTTTACTTATTGGGTGGGGGGGCTTTTGGTCGAGCCCCCTAAAGGGTCCTTACTAGTCGAGCGTGCTTACGCATCCTAAAGGTCCTCTTCAATTTACTTATTTGCCCCTCAAATAAGTCAAAAAATGGTCGAGCACCTAAAGGTCCTTATCAGTCGAGCCCCCTAAAGGGTCCTTATCAGTCGAGCCCCCTGTCGGGTCCTTGCACTAGGAAGCGCAAGCCCCTCCGGGACCTTCTTTCTTGATCAGTTACCGCCGTTTCATTGGTGAACCCATTGGGGTATGAGCGTGTGGAAACACTTAGCGATGAGCAAGCCTGCCTGATAGGGCCGCCTTAAATAAGAATAGGGGGTGATCAGGTCTAGGCCAGCGTAACACCTACCAATCAAACCTGTTGCTGAAGAATGGGAGAGGGAATTAGGTATACTTCATCTCTTATTTTGACCAAGGTGCGAAGCCGCTTGTCCCTCCGGGGGGGCAAGGAGAGAATTTGTTAAGCTCGCTATGTTAGAAAATGGAACTAGGCCCATTTAACGTATTTACTACTTTCGGTCATTAGCCAGGTATCGTCGTGCCGTGCATAAGGTACGGAGTCGCTCGCCCTTAGCAGGAGGGCGAGGTACGCGTTGTGACTCAACCGTCCCACCAGCAGTAACATAGGCAGTGGCATAGGCAGTGGCAGTAGCGGTCTTCCTCAGCAGAGAGAGTTTTCCTAAGATGGCTTATCACTTCAAATCTTTAAGCAGATTCCATCCAGCCTTAATTCCTTAATTCCAGCCTTAATGCCTTGCCTTCCTTATGTGCCTCATGAACTGCCATCAAAGAGATTTTCATTGATATGAAATACGCGGTGGAATGCCCCTAAGCCCATCAGTCAATGTGGAATGCCCCCCCCCCACCAGAAAGGACACCCACCCACCCTTTCGTTTCGAATATCCGAGAAAGGCCGGAGGAAAATGTATTAGGTCGTTCGAGGGAGATAGATTGGGAGAGGTCATTTATGCGACCTATTGATTGGGCCTGAGAGATTGGTTGATTGGGCTCGACCACCGCCCACCACCCAATAAGCATCAAGGAAGTCCGTATCTCTCATATCCTAGCCAGGGTGGATTCTCCTTCCTAGCAAGCCCGCCTGTTTCATCATTTCTTTTTGTGCCAGCCCGCACTAATAAGCAAGTGATATAATCGAGTAATAACCGCAAAAAGCGAGCAGCCGGGTTCTCCCAGCCTCGGTTCATATCCCAGCCAGCAAGGAAGAAGCACGTAAGTAATCCTGCACTGGTTCTTGAATTGAGAATCCCAGCCTGCCATTTATTCTTTCCTCCAGTCGTGATTCGACCAGCGAGCCCACCGTTTCTTTATTGGACCATCCCGGGTTGATTTGACCAGCGAGCAGCAAGCAGCTGTCCGTGTTCGTAAAGCCCGCAAAGCCAGCGATCAAAGCAAACAAGATAAGCCGGCGCAAACAAGAGAAATATCGCTCGGGGAAATTCAATAATGAAAGGTGACCTATGAAGGGCAAGACCTATTAGAAGATCCAGATGGATTGAGATCTGAATTAGTCCGCTGATGATGCTGGCCGGAAGGAGCGGCCAGGG
>Ga0115853_100517_pt2 | contig 10112 bp, 4 predicted proteins | sample InSIn5gowninarea_FD_83867 | JGI IMG/M metagenome (GOLD analysis project Ga0115853, IMG submission 83867)
AGCTTAGAGGGCTAAAGATGTTATCTTCCCTACACAGAATAAACCCCTAATCTAGGGCATTTCTGTCTAAGAGGACTGTCTCTAGTGTAATGACTGTAGCCTTCTACTTAGCTCTCTTAAAAAGATGCAAAGTTATTGTAGAGATTAGCATCAATGGAAGAGTAGCAAAGGCAAGGGAGGGAGCCTAGCAAGAAGACAGGAACATAAGGTTAATTAGATGTGGACAGCTAGTTACTCCTGCCAGCAGCTATTTAGAGCACTAGGATGGAAGAGGCTAACTAAGGTGCAGCCTAACCTAGCACTGCAGCACACAGCTAGCCTAGCTGTAGCTAGGAGCAGTATGCTACAGAGGATGCAGGAAGCTAGGCAGCAGAGGAGAGAAGAGAGAACAGTAACTGCTCTTAGTATTAGAAGCTAGGCCAACCTATAGCTAGAGCACACCAGCTAGGCTAACTACCTGCTTGATTTTGATAGAAGTGAGCTAAAGGACAGCCTTGCTATTTGTCTAGATAGAGACCAGCCTCTGTTGTAGGCCTATAGGGTAACAGTGAAAGTCATCTATTAAGCAATAAGGACATGCCATCCTACTCTAGTGCTAAGAAGTGCCCTGCTCTACATCAACAGGAGAGAGACTAGAGCTGCTAACAATAAGAAGCCCTTCTACAGCAAACACAGACTAGACACAATTAGGAAGTACTGTGCTGTCTGGACTAAGATGCTCTACTATCTCTAGCACAGCTAGGAGTAGGAGAAGAGGCCTGCCTACACCCTAACCTCTATGCAGAGGGAGAGCCTAACAGAGCTAAGAAGGAGTGCTAGTGTTGCTTAGCCTACTACCTAGAAGGAGATAAGAGAGCAGAGAGAGGAGCTCCATCTAGCAGTGCTTAACTTCTAGGTCTCTATGCTTAATTACCCTTTACTAAACAGTGAGTTTGACAGTAGTCTACTAAGTGCAGTAGCTGTGCTAGGGCTAGACACAGAGTCTGCTAGTTGGACAGATGCCCTTAGCTTCACCCTAAAGCTGTTAGCTGTTATTACTGTTAGTAGAGCACTAGTTATCTACAGTGCTTAGAGCATACATTAGGAGGAAGTTGCTATTAGAAGAGAGTAGGGACTCTGCTAAGAGGAGGCTGAAAGCAGTGTACCCTAGATCTATTAGCTAGTTAGGACAATAGTTAACAGGTTTATGTGCCTAACACAGTACAATAGCCAACCCTCACCAATAGACCGGCTCCTACATATAAGGAGCTTTAGGATAAGCATTAGCTTTAACAGCAAGACTGCTGCTCGAGTATTATGGAAGTTAGGACATTAAGAGGTGTGCATTAATTAGGCTCACTTTACAATAACTAAGCTCAGAAATCTTATCTATAGCCTGCTAGAGACATGCAAGGAGCGTCTAGTAAAGCAGCTAATGTATCTGGAGGGAGAGGAGCAGCTGCTAGAGCTAGAGATAGGCAGGCTATATAACAATGCTGCAGAGCTAGTAGAAGGATATAGCTTCTTTGACGATGCACGCAATACTAGCAGCTTCCCTTAGGATAAGAGGGAAGGGTAGCTTTAGGATCGCATACTTAGTGAAGCACACATTAGACAGCAGCTACTAGAGATAGGGCCCCACCTAGGGGCTAACCTCTGTCTTAATAAAAGAGCAGTAGAAGAATACTTCCGCTCTGTGAAGCAGTTTAAAGAGGAGCTAGTTGTGCTCTGTTACCTCTCTGCCGGAGCACCTGCAAGAGGTCTAGAACTCCTAAGCATTATGTATTAGAATAGAGAAGACAGCAGAGCTTAGAGGGGAGTGTTTATCTATAATAGGCTAGTAGAACTAGTGGTCACTTACCACAAAGGCTTCAGCCTTAGCTAGAAGCTAAAGATCATCTACAGGTACCTCCTAAGGGACGTGGGAGAGGTGCTAGTCTACTACCTCTGGCTAGTAGAGCCCTTTGTAAAGTACCTGCAGCAGGCAAGCAGAGGTTAGCTAGACTTTAGCACACATATTTAGGAGCCTAAGCCTAACTAGCAAGACATAATGGGCATAGACTAAGAGTCTAAAGACAGCAGTAATGAAGATGGCAGCTAGGCGGGAAGGAGCACACCTAGAAGAGGATCTTAGCAGACTAGGGCTAGGTCTAAGTTAGAATGGGAGCAGAGTAGTAAGGAGGAGAGTTAAGCAGAAAATAACAGCAGAGTTGGCAGGCCTTAGAGGCTCCCTAAGCCTATTCAAAAAGAGCCTATAAATGTGGATGGCTTCTAGAGCACTAACAGACTAAAGAGGGTTATAAAGAGGGAAATCCTCTTAAGGATTAGGACAGAGTTCAGCCTAGCCTAGTGGAGGCAAGTCTTCCTAGCCATCTAGAGGATGCACCTTTAGACTCTAGAGATAAATGACTTTGTGGACTAGCTGTATACTAGCAAGGCCACTACTAGCTAGACTACCTAGTTAGCTTACACTCAATAGACTAAGGACAATGTTTATAGTATCCTAGCTACTAAGAACCCCCTAGCCACCTTCTTAGTCTAGAGGCAATTTAGGCAGCTTAGCCATATATGGCATCAGTTCCTCTAGTTCCCCTCAGCTATTAGCTTAGACCCTTAGGCAGCAGCAGATCTCCAGAAGACCTAGGAGCTAACAGAGGCTAGCAGATAGACAAGACTAAAGCAGGTGGATCTGTTAGCACAGCTGCAGAAGCTAACCCATCCCTAAGCCTAGTTTAGAGGGGTCTAGTATTAGGCTCTCTAAGCTATCTTAGCTAGACAGAGTAGGGTAGTAGTAGTAATGCAGACTAGAGGAGGCAAGAGTCTGCTGTATATGCTACTAGCCTCCTGTTCTGTCGATAGCATTACTGTAGTAGTAGTGCCCCTAGTCTCTCTGCTTTTAGATTAGGCTAGAAGGTGCAAGCAGGCTAGGCTTAGAGTAGCTTAGTGGGGTTAGAGCAAAGCAGTTAGGCTGGCCTAGGTGGTTCTAGTTACCCTAGAGTCTGTAGCTACTAAGGCCTTTAGCCGTTTCCTACTAGAGAAGATTAGTGCTAGGCTGCTAGACAGGGTGGTAATTGATAAGTGCTACATCCTGCTAGACTCTATCTATAGTTGGAGACCCTAGGTGCTACACCTTAGCTAATTGGTGGAGAGGGGCTGCTAGCTGCTGTACCTTATAGCTACCTTGCCTCCCTCTAAAGAGCTAGCCTTTTTCTATAATGCAGGTCTCCAACCTTAGGATACACTGCTGCTAAGAGAGTCTACTACTAGAAAGAACATTGCATATAGGGTCTAGTAGTGTGCTAAGCCTAAGCTTAGCTAGCTAGTCTAAGAGGAGGTGTAGAGAATGCTAGCCTTACCTAGGCAAGTTATTATCTACTGCCGCTCTGTTCCTTAGTGTTAAGAGATAGCTAAGCTGCTACAGTGCCCTGCTTTCTATAGGCAGGTAGGTAGCAGTAATAAGAAGCAGGTCATCCTAGACAGGCTTATGCAGGGTTAGATCCGAGTTATTGTTGCTACTAATGCACTAGGCCTAGGGATTAATGCTCCCTATATTAGGTCTGTTATTCACCTAGGAGTCCTAGACAGGATTAGAGACTATGTGCAGGAGAGTGGCAGGGCTAGGAGAGATAGGCAGGCTAGCACAGCATTAGCTATTAGGACCTTTGCAGCAAGGCTAAGGAAGTTCTAGCTAAGAGAGAGGAACCTACAGAGCAGTATAGCGGACTTCCTGTAGGGCTAGCAATGCAGGAGGGTGAGCCTAGATCTAGCAATAGATGGCCGGTCTAACAGGGCCAGCTGCTAGGGAGAGGAGCTAGAGTGTAATGTCTACACAAAGGCTAAGGCAGATGTTGCCCTACAGAGGCAAGTAGTAGCAGAAAGTGCCCTTTTTTAGCAAGCTCCTAGGCACTAGCACTAGAGCCTTAAGAGGAAGAGAGTAGCTTCTTAGCAGGAGATTGTGCTGCCTAGTGCAGCATTCTAGGAGCACTAGGTTGCCTAGAGCTAGCTAGAGAGGGAGAGAGTAATTAGAAGAGCAGAGATCTCCACCTCTATAGTTAATCTTAGTATGTTAAGAGAGAAGTTTGCTAGCTAGAGGAGTTAGAAGTGCCTTATCTGCTGGGCACTAGGGTCTAACTAGGGAAGGCAGTAGTGTAGCACATAGAAGAACTGGTAGAGACACACACAGACAGCCGAGAAGCAGATAGAGAAGACATTAGCTTAGATTAGGACAATCTAGATGCAGAGGTACAGCTGCTACTCTTTCTGTCTGGCCCCCTAGGCTATATGTTATCTGTGGAGGGAGAAGCACTAGGCATCTAGGACTAGGACTGCATCCTTTTAGAGGGTACTAGGCCAGCAGTGCTAGCATCTAGGGCTAGTTCTTAAGGTTGCTGCTGCCGTTATTAGCTAGAGGCTAGAGGAGAGTAGAATAGGAGCAGAGTAGCAGTAGGTATAGAAGGAGATGCAGAGTTAGGCTAGATTTTAGGACAGTAGAGCAGGCTAGGAAGACAAATAGGATAGGCTATAGAGGTGGATAGGGCTAAAGATGCTAAGCAACTTAGTAGAGCTAAGTAGAATAGTCTAGTTTCTGTACTACCTAGGGTAAGAGAGAAGTAGAGCGTAGATAGGAGGCATAAGCTATAGAGTCTAGCTAGACAAAGTAGAGAAGGTATAGGAGAAAGAAATAAGGCAGTAGGAGATATGTTTATTTCTCGGACAGGTGTTATAGATATCTGTAACATAAACGTCGCACTAAATTAACTAGCTAGAAATCGCCTCTTAAGTATTGCTGCAGCTAAGCCTACTCGACTAATCTAAATAGACCTTAATTAGTTAGATTAGAAGAGAGTAAACTAATATCTATAGGATTAGTCGAATTAGTTTACACTAGATTTTATAGGTATCTAGTAAGCGTGCTTCCTTCTATATATAGACAGTGTAGTTTACTTTAGTTACTATACTAACAGCGCGGTAGCAACAAGACAATCTACCTTCTAAGCCGTGTTTACTAAGGTCTCACCTATAAACGAGCTCTCTACTATTAGACTAAGTATAGTAGATAACAATAGGGCTTTAGAGAGAGGTTATAGGTGTAGTAGGTAGAAAGTTAATATAGATAGAGCAGATTGCGTCTATTTCTACCCGAAGAATAGCGGTTTAAGTCTTGTCTAAGTAGAGTGTAATAGAGTTAGTGTAATCTAATGTCTAAGATATTGTTTAATCTATATAGGCAAGTATATTCTAGCATAGTGTTATTAAGACTTATCTAGTGCAATGTAAGCTTACTACTACTTCCGCAAGCTTCTTCTAGCTTGTAGAGAGAAGAGTAGAGAGTTAGAAGCGCTATAAGTAGAAGGAGAAAAAGCGCTATAGAGAAGAGGAGAAGAGAAGAAAAGAGTAGAGAGATAGAGAAAGGAACAGGCAAAGAGCAAAGAGCTATAGAGAGAGGGAAAGAAGAGCGAAGCAGTATAGAAAAGAGCGAAGGGCTATATGAAAGGGAAGAAGAAGAGCAAAGGGCTATATAATTAGAGGGAAGAAGAAAGAAGGAGAAAAAGAAGAGAAGCGCTATAGAGAAGAAGAAGATATAGGGAAAGAAAGAGAGGAAGGGAGAGGAAGAGGAGAGAAGCGCTATAGAGAAGAAGAGTATAGAAGGAGAGAAGGAGGGAGGAAGAGAGAAGAGAGGAAGAGGAGAGAAGCGCTAAGAGTAAGGAGGAGGGTTTAAATAAAGAGAGAAGGATAGAGAGATAGAGAGAGAGGGAGGGAGGAAGAGCAAGAAAAAAGAGGAGAAGATAGTAGTAGTAGTTTATATTAAAATAGAGGAGTAGAAGGGAAGAGTTAATATAGGGAGAGTTAGGTAAGAGAAGTAAGATATTTAGGTTAGAGTAAGAAGAAGGGGGTAGAGAGGGGAAGGATAGAGGAGATAAAAATAGAGAGAAGAGAAAAGGTAGAAGATAGGTAGATAGGTAAGGAGGTTAGGTTAGTAAAGGAGGAGATAAGGAGAAGGATAGAGGAGAGAGAGAATAGAATTAGAGGGGGAGGATAGTAAGTTAAGGATAGAAGGAAGAGGAAAGATAATAATAAGGAAATAAGAGTAAGGGAGGGGGAGAGAAAGAGTAAGGAGGGAAGGAGAATAAAGGATAGTAATAAGAGAGGAAGAATAAGAGGAAGAATAAGAGTAAGAATAAGAGTAAGAATAAGAGTAAGAATAAGAGAATAATAGTAGGGATAATAGTAGAAATAATAGTGAGGAAAAAGATAAGGGTATAGTTAGAAGAGTAGGTAGAGTTAGAAAGGTAAATAGAGTTATAAGAATAAGAGAAGTAAGAGGGGGAAATAGAGAGAGTAAGAGAGAGAAAGTAAGAGAGAGAGTAAGAGAGAGGGTTAGGGTTAGGGTTAGGGTTAGGGTTAGGGTTAGGGTTAGGGTTAGGGTTAGGGTTAACAAATAGCTACTAAGCTAGGAAAAAGTCTCTAGCTTCTAGGGTAAATCCTTATACTTCTAGAAGATTAGATAGTAGATTAGGAGAGATATAGGAGATACATAGTAATAAGAACTCTATATAGGCCTCTACTAAAGGCTAAGAGAAAAATAGAAGTAACCCTAAGTTTATAGAAAGATAGAATTAATATAACTCTATACAAAAAAGCGTAAGCCTCTAAGTAATCTTCTCTTATTTTCTCTAAGATATTTAGATTTTTCCTAGCTAAGCGGGTATTTTTCTAAGTATCTACTAGTAGTCTAGTACCCTAGAAAAATAGCCGCTATACTAGAGAAAATCTCTAGCCCTCTAGATAAATCCTTAAACTACTAGTAGAATAGAGAGTAGGCTAAAAGAGGTCTAGTAGACCTATAATGTTTACTAGAGGCTATTATAAGCTTTAGATAGATAGATATAAGGTCTCTAAAGAGTTATATACTAGAAACAACTACTATAACAAGCTTAACTATCTAACTAATCTATCTCGATTTTTCCTAGTCTATCTAGATTTTTCCTTGCAAAGCGGGTATTTTCCTAAGCATCTATTAGTTGTCTAGTATCCTATAAAAATACGCGCGTTATAAGGGAAAATCTCTTGCGCTCTAGATAAATCCTAGTCTAAAGTAGGAGAGCTACTACTAAGCTATATAGATTTTTCCTAGGGCCCCTCGAATTTTTCTTGCTAAGCGGGTAATTTTCTTAGCTTCTATTAGATGTGTAGTATCCTAGAAAAATCCCTGCGGAGCCCTAAAAAACCTCTAGCGAGTAGGAAAAATCTAAGGAGTAAAATAGCCGGTATATAGCCTAAATTCCTAGCAACCGTATTAGTAGAGTTCTCTTACTTAGAAATCTCTTTACTAGTAACAATACTCTCTTTTTAAGAGATTAGGGTAGTATAGTGTTAGGTAGTAGAGTATATAATATTGAGCCCGTAGAGTTAATACTCTTACGCTTAAATAGCCTTACGTCTTACTACTTCCTAGATTCCTTAGAAGCTAGGTTTTGTAAGGAGAGTTTAGATATTAGGAGTATACGTTAATCTTAAGTACTAAACTAGCGGTATATTAACCGTAGTTTGTAGTATATAGTTTAAGCTAAAGCTTAAACTATTAAGTAGTAAGCGTAAGAGTATATAGTATAGAGAGTTAGATAGAGTTATCTAGGTAGCTATTTAAGTTGTTTAAGTAGTATAATAGTAGTTACCTCTTAATCTTTAAGCTTACTAATCTTGCCTAATCTAGTAGTAGCTTCTACGTAGCTCGAAAGACTATAAATAGTATAGTAGCTATAGGTGTGTTTGTTTACTCTTATATCTACTATGTAAGAGCGTAACTATAGGTTTATATAAGAGGGTTGTATAGGTATTAAGTATAGGCGTTAAGGTATTTGTCGCCTATATAACTAGTATGTTACCTATAGACTCTTATATACGTACTTAAGGTATATAGTAGATTAGTATATATAGGCGTAGAGGATTAGTAGTTAAGATAACGCTACTAGCTTTTTAGGCCTTAGAAGCTTAGGTTTGTTTGCTTGCCTTATAAGCGGTCTTAATTAGAGTTGTTTGTTTGTATGTATAGTATATCTTAATAGACTTAATAGTTAATAGCCCCGCCTTTAAGGCTCTAAAATAACAGAGTAGGTTATTAGATTAGTTAATAAGTACTATATACTAAGAGGCTGCTTCGAGAGTAAGAGGACCACTCGGTCTCGGCTAAGTTGCCGCATCCGGCTAGTGCGCCTTAAACAGTAGATGGCTCGGGGATGTACGGAGATCTTCCGCACCACTCCTGCCTTCAGCGGCACCACAACCCAGATACTCGAGGCGCACCTCCGGCCGGCGCATCTGAGCCTAGCGACTCCGTCACCAAAGAAGCCGGCCATGTTTAGGCGATAAGACCGCGACACCTTTGCCGGTGCAGCCGGCCCCCAGTACCACAGGCTCCTCCGAGAACCAACAAGAGCCGGTCACGCGTCCATCAACTCCAAATCCGACTCCAGCACCTCTACGAGCGAGGCCGGCATCCAGGAAGACGCCGCGCCTAGCGCCGCTCACCGCTGAGCAAAAAGCACACCTCATTGCGAACGACATCAGTTTCAAGTGCCGAACCTCAGGCCACAAGAGTTCTGAGTGTCCGACCGGCAAGATACAGAACGCTGCTACGTTAGCCGCACCATCCCCAGGAATTGAGCTGAAAGATAAATCAATAGACCAGACATCTCCGGCGGTCGCGCGAACTGCGCCTACACCAAACCAGCAGTCGGCAGAACAAGCCGAACTATCCAGAGTCAACGCGCGCCTCGCAGCTCTTGAGCGAGCGCTTGCTGTATGCACCGCATCCGCGAACCAGACACCTCCGAACCTTACGGCATCACCGCCGACACTACCGCCTAAGGATAACATACCCGAATCTGCAAAGATGGCGGGTTCCTCTCACATTGCTGCGCCTAACCTATCCGATAGCGACACTGATAACAAGCCCGCTGATACGGTACCTCGTCGCCTGAGGCCTTTCCTCGAAGACGATAGCGACAATAGTGACCATGGCGTTTTCCTTGATAGCACTATATGCAAATGAAGTGGCCCTACGGTGTTCGACGACGTCTCTCTTATTTGGTGGTTCATCGTGCCGGCATAGTAATGAAGACTCGTTGACATGGGCGTGATTGGGTATCGAAATCATGAGGTTGGACTGGTTGCCAGCCTCGAGTACCAGTCTTGGAAACGATACAGGCTGGTAAAGCTGATGAACTAAGCCGGGAGTGTTGAGTGCTTAATGGCGCCGCACACGACATTGTTTGTGGATTGCAGGCCGAGTTGCTTCGGCATACATGTACACGCTGCTCAGGCGTACCCAGCAGCATCTTCCACCAATCTTGCTCCCTACCTTACCACTTCCTGCAAACATCACCTCAGTCACTCCGTACGGTGTACCCATAGTCTTGCAACTGTTTCCCGACGTAGCGTGGCCTACTGCTCGCGAGACTCATCGTCACTGTAGGTCTCGACAAGCTGGCGAGCCAACTGCTTGGGAAGCTTCGTACCAAGCGACTCCATGGTCGACTGCTTGACAGCCGAGTCCACCTCTTCATCTCCATCCTCATCAATCTTCTCCTCGTCATCTTCCTCGCCTTCCTCGTCGCTTGTCTTGCTCTTCTCATGCGTGCCGATGACCTCCGGCAAGACCTGGCTCGCGTTCTTCTTCGCGCGCTTGACAGAAGTACCGCCGTCCCCGCTTCTACCATCAAGGCTACCAGTCTCCGCATCCTCCTTCTCGACACCACCAGTCTGCCCACCACCCGCCATGCTCTCCCGAGCCTTGCGCTTCTTTCCACCCTTGATTGTCTGGAAGAGGTCGTGCTTAGGGCCACGTATGACATACTTCTCCACCACATCAAGGCGATTCTTCTGCTCGCGGTACGGCGAGCCGTTCTGCATCTCTTCCCAGATCAGCTCATCGGGGACGCGCCGTAGGTGGCAATACTCGATGAAGCCCGCAGCACCCGTGGACGTGCCCTTGACACCCTTCTTGAACTTGACCTGATGCCCGTTACGCATGTGATCGTAGAACGGCTTCGCGCCTTTTAGAAAGCCGGTCTTAGGGTGCGCGTTTCCCTTGCAGAATGGGCACGCTAGCTCACACCAGTTGCCGTTCGGAT